>Ga0315900_10001228_pt1 | contig 41264 bp, 28 predicted proteins | sample LakEriMetagenome_FD_203521 | JGI IMG/M metagenome (GOLD analysis project Ga0315900, IMG submission 203521) | Freshwater fungal communities from buoy surface, Lake Erie, Ohio, United States - Buoy 12 MA114 | ecosystem: Environmental > Aquatic > Freshwater > Lake > Lake biofilm | place: USA: Lake... | reverse complement strand
CTTGGGTTTGGGGTTGGAATTTGTGACGCGTTGTGTTGCAAGCGCAACGCATGATCACGGGTTCGAGTCGCCAGATTTTATTCGAAAGACTCCCACCCCAAACCCAGGACTTACATGGATTCTTTCGGCATCGGAATCACGCCATGTTCCACCGGATTACAGCAGTCGCCACGTTTTTGATGTCACTCGTCGGTTGCGCGAAACCAGACGTCACACCACCATCGGAGTCGGGCCGAATGGATAGCAGCACTCCATTCAAGACATTGCTTGCGAAAGCCAACGACTTTGACTTGGTGGATAGTACGTTTGTGAAAATCGGCGATCGTTACGGCCACTGGGTCGACGCATCCAAGTACACTCCCGAGGAATCGGTAATAATGCTTGTGTGGCATTCATCTGGAATCATCGACAACGGTGGTTTCGAGTACTTGTTTTCTGGCGACTTCGATGGAGATCCCGATTTCAAGAAGACCGCAGCGGCATACAAAGTTGTTGGACTCGATGGAGGTTATGAGGCATTTCAAGATGCATTCCGGCTGTTTCCTGGCGGAAACGTCCCGCATGAATCCGAGGAGCGCATCCGTCAATATGAAATGGCAGACAACAAAGTCCGCGAGGACATCAATACCAAGCACTGGAAGGATGGATGGGAGAAGTTGCGAGAAAAGAAGCTCGCTCAATTCATCCGATCGAATACGGAGAAACTTGGAAAGCTGAAATAGATGCCGAACAAGGCGGTCAACCGGAGCGGCGGTTGGGGCCGTTTTTTGTCTTCCAATCCGGTGGCCGCCGCCCGGTTACCTTTGTCGTTATGCCTAAGAGAAAGAGTACGCGATGAACACGTCTGTACGTTGCTTGGCGGCGATCGTATTGCTGACGACCCTTTGTGCGGCTACAACGGCATCGGCACAACCCGATGATCCGTCGCAACAAGGTAAGGAACTTCCACTGGTGCCACGCCAGCCGACAGGATATCTGGGGACGCTCGGAACATACCATACGATCGAAGGTGTACTGTACGAGGGCGGTGGAAAGGTAGAATCAAACACGCTGCTGGTTGATATCGTCGATGGTAAGCGTCTCGACAAGCCAATCTACCTCCTCGTAAAGAATGCTCGAATACCCTCGAAGGTCCGTTGTGTCCTGAAGGGTTATGAGTTAGGTGAGATGATTGGTCGGCCACCTGCCGAGTATGACCTCACAAAAGAACTTGGTGGAGACTCGGATGAGCTTGCCAAACGCGATGCGACTGCCTGGCGTTGGCGTCCCTTTTTCGTCCCTTTGATTGCAACTGAACCGAAAGGTTTGGACGTCTCGACAGAATGGGGCATAACCAAGCGGTGAACCGAAGCCGCCGATAACGTCCTCACTTACATCGACATCAAGCTCGGCGGCATCGGTTACCTTGGTCGTTATGCCTAATGGAAACACCATGAACTCTACGATGCCAATCGATCGACCAACGGATGGCCTGCAGAAATCCGGAGCTGTCGCCTTCTGGACTTCCGCTTCGGCGCTAGTCGGAGTTTTCATGTGCGCCTTGGCGTTCTTCGCAGTACTCGGCTCCGACTCCGGAGTAGGCGGGCCCATTGCACTGTTTGGCCGTGCAATAGGTCCATACTTCGGCGCTGTCGCTCTGCTTGCACTTGCGCTGGAGCTATTGGCAATCGCGTTGTGTGCAATCGGAGCAGTACGCTGGCACTTCAGTATCGTCCGTAGCCCACGTTGGATTGCCTCTGGAATTTGCACATTACTCGCAGCCTTCGCAATGCTCACGCTAGGCTTGCTTTACGCCCTTATCGCAACTTCGCACGTGTAACTCTCTGCATTGGGCATAACTAATCGCTCAACCGGAGCGGCGGTTGACGCGGATTCGGAATTGGCAGTCGCTGGCCGCCGCCCGGTTACGCCCAACGTTCGTCCATCAAATCATAAGGAGTAATAAGATCGATACGAATCATCAATGCCCGAAGTGCTCCAATCCTATGGAACATGGTCTAATCCTGGACGGTAACGTGATTTCGTATCTGCCCAGCTATTGGGTTCCGGGTGACTGGACTGAGCCGAAAGTTGACTTGAATCTCGAGCGATACATGGCTAGGCTTGGGGAAGTATTTTCCCGTTTGGCAGAAGGATAATCGGGTAAATTAATCGGCATCCGAATTCAAACGTTTCGATGTACGGAATGCGGTTTCCTCGAATCATATGCACGCGACGAATCCGCTAGCGATGCGGACTGAATCGAACTCACATTTGATTTGATCAGACTTTATCCGCAGCCAATGCGCAGGACGAACAAAGCGATCCACCCAAGTCGCCGGTCGGCCGCGAATTTGAACCATCGTTTTTTTGCGGCGACTGCGTGATGGCAACCGTTATCCTTTGCCGGATTTTCCTAGTACCTGAAGAGAGGTTCCCATGTATTCGCGTTTCATTACCATCGCCAGCCATCTTGCCCTTGGCATACTTTGTATGTCGCTTGCTTCTGCCCAGGAGAATCAAGAGAAGCACGTCATGCTCGACAAGCTCGAGGGCTCATGGATTCTAGATTCCATGGAGATAAAAGGAGAAAAGCGTCAAGGAGAAGAACTGCCTGCTCGATTTCAGGGAATGAAGCAGACGATCAAGGGCGACAAGATGGTCGTCTCTCGCGTGGATGGTATGCAATTCGAATGTCGAATTGTCATACGTGGTGAGGCTGAACCTTATGAGATGGATATCATTCAGGAGGATCGTGAAGGGAAGAAGAAAACAGCAAAGTGTATTTTTAAGATCGTTGATCAAACGCTCGTTCTTGCTGAGGGCAAGGATGAAAAGCCAGCCTCATTTGAAACCAGCCCGGACGTTAGTACAAAGGTATCGACATTTATTCTGAAACGATGATGCAGGCCGGATAACGAAGCCATGCACGCCGAGCACGCATCCAAGCGTCTTCGCAATGGAACATCTCTCTCGCGTGCCGGGTGATTTTTGCCGTTATCGGCCTCAAAGAGCTTCAATAAAATGATTCACATGAACAGTACTATGCTCTCTAGAAAGTACTCACTCGCGTTTGCAACGGCCATTGCGATTCTCATCTGGTGTCCGACGGTTCCCGCCATTCTCGCCCAGGTCTCACGAACTACAGACTCCGAAGGGTCTGACGAACGCAGCCAGAAGACACCCAACCTTGAGGCGCAAATCGACTCGCTTTTGAAAAATCGGAATCCGGAGTCAGCGCGAAAAGTGTTAAGGGAGGCGCTCGCTACAAAGTCGATTGCGACCAAAACGGAATCGGACATGGTCCAATTAATCAACCTGCATCAAGCAATTGCCTTCGGTTTTTACGACAAGCAGGAAAATGGAGAAGCTGTCGACGAGATGGTGACGTCTTTTGATCGTGTTTTGGCCTGTGATGACACACCCCCAAAAGTATCTAGGCTCGCAAATATCGTCGAGACGATGAATTTGCTCGGCAAACGATCTGGGAAAGACCAGCTTATCGCTCGTAAAATTGATCAAGCAATCGAGTGTTGTCGTAGGCTTGAGGCTGAAGGTGTCGTCGAAGTGCAGTCTGCACTTTGTGATCTTGTTGTGTTGCGTGTGAAAGCGATCTCGCGCGAAGACAAGTCTTTGGTTCAAGACATGCTGGTAAAACAGCTCGAGACTATCAAGGCGATAAACGCTACTGACGACGCGACAGAGCCAACTATCATTGCACATATTCGATTGCTTGCTGCAGCAGGTAGTTTGTTAGATGGCTTCGATGAACGCACTGAAATGGAAAAGCTCTTTGTATTTGGCAGGAAGGCTTTTTCTGCTTCTGAGAGAATATTAGATGAATTTGCCAAGGTCGAGTATGAAGCCGTGAGGAATCTAGCTCGCAGTAATCCAAAAGAATCTGCGCTGAGACTAAAGTCCGCGATCGAAAAACTTTCACCTTTGGCAGAAGGCAACGACAACCTAAAGAGTATGGTTGAGCGCATCAGAGGACTTGACCGACGAATTCAAGAAACCGTGAAGCAGCAAGAAATGATCGGCAAGCCCATCCCCCCTCTTCGATTCGACGCCTGGACCAACACGGATAAATTCAATGTCGATGATCTGAAGGGCAAAGTAGTTCTATATGATTTCTGGGCTGTTTGGTGTGGCCCCTGCATCGCAACGTTTCCCCACTTGAGTTCTTGGCGAAAAGAGTTTGGCGACAAAGGATTCGAAATCGTTGGCATTACGCAATACTACAACTACGAATGGAATGAAAAGGATCGACAAGCCTCTCGATCCCAAGAAGAGGTTGATCCTGAAGTGGAGCGTCGCGCAATTGCGAGATTCCTGCAATCAAAGGGAATCCAGCATCCTACAGTTTTTGTCTCCCCAAACAGCACTTTGTGGCACGAGTTCGCTGTAGGGGCAATTCCCCACGCTGTTCTGGTCGATCGCAATGGGAACATCCAAATGGTAAAGGTTGGCAACGTAGAAGGGAATTCCAACGCGTTGCGGGAAAAAATCGAAGAACTGATCGGAGAATAACTTTGTGTGAAGCCGCAAGTTTTCCCCAAGGGGCTCAGTGGTATATGTCCGATAACCATGCCGTGAAGCGAAGCGGCGAAGTCGGCCGGTTTTACAATTAAGAATCACTCGTCGCCGCTCGGTTACGGTGGCCGTTAGGGCAATGGGAGCCAATATGACAGATCGCAACTCATGGCTTTGCCAATTTCGATTCTTTTGCTTTTTGTGTTTCGGGCTTTTCAACACCTGTACCGCACAAGACTTGCCAGAGTTGAAGCGTCAATTGACCGACTCCAACTACGACGTGCGCAAGGCTGCAATAAGTTTGCTCTGGTCGGAAGGCGAGAAAAAGAAACTGGGAAACGAACATGTCCAATTGTTACTGCCGTTATTGAAAGATGATCCTGAATGGCGGATCAAGTGTCGGGTTATAAGTGCTCTGAGATACACCGAGGACAAAAACTGGATCTACGAAGCACTCATCGAAACACTGGAAGACAGGGACCCAAAAAGTAATGGCAATGGTTTGGTGCCTCTTTACGCTGTCGACGCACTTGACTTCGTTGGTGAAACTCGCTCGATCCCCAAGATCGAGGCATGGCTCAAAACTCTGGAAAGTAAGGAGCAAGAAATTATTTCCCAACAGAAATCGATTGAAGCTGTTCGCGAAAAGATACGTTCGTTGAAAATGCAAGCCGAAAATGCCAAGGCTGAGAAATAAAAACAAAAAGCTATAACAAAGTGATGCACGAAAGTCGCCATACATGCCCGTTGCCAATAAAATATCGAATCCGGTGACTTGATGATGCCTAGCGTTATGACCTCATATGCGGAATGGGCAGATGATTGAAGGTTGGAGCGGAGACGAATACTACACTCTTTTCGATCCCAACGATTACTCATCGTCAACTCGCGAGTACGGTGTAGACCGACTACTTCCGGGCCATACCGTTGTTGGATTGATTGGTTGGGACGATTTAATCTTATTCAAAGACAATGGATACTTTACTTGCCCCACCGTCCCCATTCTGCCGCAGTATGTGACCCGGTGCTCATGGTCGCAGCTTCCTACCATGCTGAGTTCCGACAAAAATCTTGCAGGGCGGTGCAAATGGTACACTACGCCCTTGGTATTTGGCGGCAACCCGACAGATGATTCGAATCTTTTGTGGGTCGACTACAAGCAGCATCGGGAATTGGTACGATGGTGGAATGAAAAGCATGCAGAATTAAGGTCATAACAAAGCCATCCACCCGAGCACGCGATCGGGCGTTTTCTACATGTTGGCCTCACTCGCGCGTGCCGGGTGATTTTTGCCGTTATGCCATGATGGGTACAAATACCGAAAAACAAGAAGCTCTGAAGACTTTGGTATACAAGGCTGTATCGAATGTAGCCACAGCTGAGGTTTTTCCGGTATCACCAACAACTCGGGAGAGGCTCCGCCCAAAGCAACGTGGTTTGCGTGTTGGTTTTCATGCTGCACGATGGTGCGAAGATCCCAGGAACATACTTCGACTCGCGGGAACGAAACTGCTTTATGGACTACCATTTGCAAAGAAGGCCAAACAATAAAACCTTGCATTGAAGCATCCGATCCACCGTTTTTGACTTGCGTAGAGCGACCTGCGCGCATGCGATGAAATTTGCCGATAAATGGCAACAAAACCCTGCCAAGTGCGATATGTCCGACTTCATCAAATCACGACAACTCGCTAATAACACCATTGCATCGCGGAGATTCCAGTCTGCTAACGACTAAGAGCAGGCCGCTCTGGGAGACTGCGTCATACACTGAAAATCGGACAGCTGAATTGTCGGATGGTGATAGGCAATGGATCGATTCCTTGTTCGCGCGTGTCGCGAAGAAAGAATCGACCGAGTTTTTTTAGAAAGCTAAGTAACGTTGTCGTGAAACGAAGCGGCGAAGTCGGAAGGTTTCGAAAGGGAAAATCAATCGTCCCAACTTGGTCACTGTAAACGTTAGAGCAAAAACTAAACGATTGCTCACTTTTGACTGTCGCTCGTACATCTTCTGCAATCCGAAATGAGCCTCCTATAACATGAGAACCTAAAGCTTTATGGCCTGCTTACAGGATATACAGTTCCGTTATTGAGCCATCATGCAACTTAAGCAGTATTCGAATTGAGTAGCAAAGACATGGATAAAATGAGGGTTCAACAGTGATGTTGAGATGGATCACTGCACTTGTACTAATTACCGTCATTTGCCCCGCAGCGATGAGTTGGGAGGAAACTGGGCTCGCTGCGAAATATCCCAGCGATGTTGGAATAGGTCGCGATCCAGCCGTATTGTTTCACGATGATTTTGAGAGTGGCGTTATTGGATCGGCCTGGGATGAAGTTAATCGCCGTTTGGGCCGCGGAGCAACTGATAAATCGGAGCCAGTGACTGCTGAAATCGATGAGGCCGTTGTCAGGGGCAAGCGTTCTGCTCGCGTACAGCTGAGCAAAGAGGGGCATGAAGATGTGACGTTGGTTAAGTGGCTCAAGCCGGGTTACGACGAACTCTACATGCGCTACTATGTTCGTTATGGTAGAGACTACGGTTATCATGGCCACGGTGGTAGTGGTTTTATGGCGGACGCGGGGCAAGGAGGCTTTAAGGGGGCGGGAAAGGCGCCGGATGGCGACAAGTTTTTCTGGGCGACTCTTGAGCCCATCGGGCCGCGTCATTGGGAGCCACCAGGCGCGTTAATCTTTTACGCCTACTGGTGGAAAATGAAGCCGGATGGTCGAGGGAATTTCTGGGGCAATTGGTTTCAGCCCAAACCGGATCAGGTGCCCAAACGGGAAAGGTGGATCTGCGTCGAGTGGCGAGTGAAGGCTAACGACGAGGGGAAGGACAACGGTGAATTGGCATGCTGGATTGATGGGAAAGAGTGCGGTGATTTTCGCGGTATCGATTGGCGAGCTAGCGACGACTTGAAAATCAACAAGGTACAAATTTCGCTGTGGCTTGAACCTGCCGCTTATGAAAGAACAGGTGGCGGCTCGACGCGTACCATTTGGTACGACGACGTGGTTGTTGCCACTCAGTACATCGGTCCCAAACCATTTGATCCGAAGCGGAATTAAACATAGGCCTGGGATCAAGCAGTAGCTCAAATAAATTCCACAAGTTCGCCTCGTCAGAGAAGAAATAGAGGATAGATTTCATTTTCGATGCTAAGAAAGTAGCGATTGAAAAAGTTTTGCCGTTCACTTTTCTGATCTGGATAAGGTTATGAAGTGCATTACGAGGCGGTTCCAAAATCATTTCTGCAACCGTATGTGTACCATGGCTAACGCCCCGTAAATGACGATACTGTTCTTTTAGTCTCAGCATTTATTTTTTGAGCAACGGGTGAAGCCGCTTTGCGACTACCGCCATTCGAGCAGGAGCAGGAGTACGAGCACGAGCACGAGCACCGCTGCGCTGAGCACGACTTGCGGCCGTAAAATAATGAATGACTCCCATGAAAGTTATCATCCGTCTTGAGAGGCATTCGAGAATCGTTTCACGATCGGTAGCAATCCCCGGACCAGACGCCCAGTGCGTTGGACCGCGGAGCGGTCCACGACAATAATTGTGCTCGAGTCACGTCACAAAATAGCGAAGACTCCAGCGTTGTCCTTTTGGTTCCAGCGTTTAACTTTTTGATCGAAGGGTGAAGCCGCTTTGCGACTCCCGCCATTCGAGCACGAGCACGAGCACCGCTGCGCTGAGCACGACTTGCGGCCGTAAACTAATGAATGACTCCCATGAAAGTTATCATCCGTCTTGAGAGGCATTAGGGAATCGTTTCTCGATCGGAAGCTTTCCCCTAACCAAACGCCCGGTGCGTTGGACGGCGGAGCAATCCACGACCATAATCGTGCTCGAGTCACGCCACAAAGAAGAAAAAGAGTTAGACGAAAATCGATACGGTTTGAAGCGGCATTCGTGCTCGTGCTCGTGCTCGTGCTCGTGCGCAGCGCAGCGGTGCTCGTGCTCGAAAGCCTTTGAAAGCGTCAAACAATTGAAGGATGGGGGGGGGATTCGCAGCGGAGTCGACCCGTTGAACCGCGGAGCGACTACCCGGGGCTATTAACCTGCATTCTTGCAACGCCAGCAGCTCCAGCGACGATGATCAAACCGATATACAGAAGAACCAGCAGCAATATTATTCCGCCGAAAGTGATGCCTACAATCAGCTTCCACTGGGCATTCTGAAAATTGGTAGGCAAAGTCTTCGGGGGGGCAGGGTCCATCAATCCGGGATACTTGTTCTTCAGCCTGCTCCATTGCATGAGGCGTGAGATATACCAGGGCCCGATGATCAGTGAGCCGATACCGGAGCAAAGCAGGCATAAAATGATGGCGAGCCAAAATTGACCAGCATCTTTAATGATAATCTGAATCGTCTTCAGGTCTGGTTCCGCAATCGGCAGAGCGGCATGTTGTTGGTTGCTGGGAGGAATGGCTGAAGGTGCGGAATACGGATTTTGGAAGTCTCCCGATGCCATCATGGATGCCTTTAGAAAATGTGAATTCTGAGAACCTTGGGAGGGGCAGTGTCGCTTTAGATAAATTGCCCTTGAGGACGCATTGCGGCATCTTAACTTTTTGGAATCGGTAGCTCAACGATTCCAAGAATAAAAGTTCGACAACTGGATCAGGAAGGAAGTCCCAGATCGCTGGTGGATTGCCCTAAAAAACAATATTTTGGAACTGCCACATAAGATCTTATGCAATCTCTCCCGCGTGGGGAGTCACGCTAACTCTTAGGAGATATTGAAGTAAACTAGGACTGTTCCAGTGATCGTTTGGTAGTTCGAGTCGAGTGAGATTCCTAGAGACTGTGATTCATTTCCTTTTCCCGCAACGATTAGGGTGAGTTTACCGGCGAGGCAGAATGTTGGGAGTAAACAGATGTCCAACCAACTCTTTCCGAGAATCTTTCGGAATTTTCCCACACCTAGAGCTAGCAACACTAGACAATAAGAGTCAGAGGTCTATCGTTCCTGCAGAAGAGTTCTGCGATGCTTACGGAGTTGGCCTTAGGTGCGCAGAAGGAGATTTATATTGACCGGTGCTAAGGAAGAGGAACAAAATATGATCAAATCCAATTCGATTGTTGGGAGCCTACCCGATATTCAATCGACCGGCGACCGAAGACGAGTCGCTATCGATAAAGTCGGCGTGAAGGGCGTCCGATATCCAATCGTGCTCCGAACACCGGGCAATGGTCAAGGAACCGGCCAGCAGCATACAGTCGCTACGGTCAACATGTACGTAGCTCTGCCTCACGACGTCAAAGGAACCCACATGTCGCGGTTCCTCGAAGTACTCAACGAACATCATGAATCCCTTAGCTCAGACACTCTAAGCGATGTTTGCAAGTCGATGAAACAAAAGCTTAAGGCAGAGGAAGTTCACCTAGAACTTTCTTTCCCCTACTTCATCGACAAGAAAGCTCCTGTCACAGGCCAGAGCGGTAAACTTGATATCGACGTAGGCTTCGAGATGGTCGCCAACGGTATCGAAGACTTTATTCTGACTCTTAAGGTACCTGCGACGAGCTTGTGCCCCTGCTCGAAAGAGATTTCCAAGTATGGCGCTCACAACCAGCGTTGTGAGATGACGGTCAAAGTACGTCTAGCCGAGGGGCAGCACCTGTGGATTGAAGAACTGTTCTCGATGATCGAACAGTGTGCATCGACTCAAGTGTTCTCGGTACTAAAGCGTCCTGACGAGAAGTATGTTACCGAAAAGGCTTACGAGAACCCCAAGTTCGTCGAAGATATTGTTCGCGATATGGCTGTCAGACTCAATGGTGACGATCGAATCGTTTGGTATCAGTGCTACTCGGAAAACTTCGAGTCGATTCACAACCACAACGCGTTTGCTTTTATCGAGAAAGATAAACGTGACGAAGCTGGTGAGTAATTATTTACGATCTTGCGTGCACTACGCAGATTGAAATATACCAATCAAAACGGCCACTGGTTTTCCAGTGGCCGTTCTTTTTTTGAACAATGCAAAAACGTTTTAGACTTCGTTCAGCGGTTCGGTGGCATCGCCAAACTTGTCTTGGTGAATGCCAACTTTGTCGAGCATCGATAAATAGAGTCGGCACATCTGGCGGTTGGGCTTGCCGAAGTAATCGATGGTTCGGCCGGTTTGAATTCTTCCGCCACCTTTGCCAAGCATAATTACCGGCAACTGCGTCGCATCGTGAGCACCACTCATCATACTGGAGCAGTACATGATCATGGAGTTGTCGAGAGCGGTACGTTCACCTTCTTGAATCGCTTGCAATTTTTTGGCGATGTAGGCGACTTGTTCCACGAAGAATTGATTCACTTTTAACCAGTCTTCGGTGTCGGAGTGGGATAACAAGTGATGGATCATGTAGTCGACATTTAGGTGTGGGAAACGCAAAGATGAATGGTCGTTATTGAGTTTCAGTGTCGCCACACGCGTTGTGTCGGTTTGGAAGCCAAGAACCATGATATCGCACATTAAACGCATGTGATCAGCGATGTTTTGTGGAATACCATCTGGTGGACGCTGCATGTTGGGCTTGTCGAGAGTGGGACGCCACCCTTGCAATTCCCCTTTTTGCCCTGCTTTCTCAATCCGGACTTCGACTTCGCGTACCGAATCGAGATACTCGTCGAGTTTCCGTTGATCGCGGGCGCTGATCTTACGACGCAAATCGCCGGCGTCTTGAAGGACGGCATCGAGCACACTCTTGTCTCCTCGCTGTACGTCGTCTTTAAAGAGACGATCGAAGGCCAGAGCGGGATAGAGTTCAAGTGGTGTCGGTGTTGTGGGGGAGGACCAAGAGATGTGAGAGCTATAAAGCATCGAATAGTTTTTATGGACTGATGGATTCGATTTTTCGCAGCCCAGTACCAAGCTTGGTACCTTGGTTTGATTTCCATGATGCTGAGCGATCCATTGATCGATACTGGTCCCAGAGCGAATTTCGCCGCCGGACGCCAGTGGTGCACCGGAGAGTAAGTTGCCGGTTTGTGAACTGTGAATGTTTCCTTTGAGAGCTTCTTCGTTATACAGCCCGCGGATAAACAGCATTTGCTCACGCAGGTCTTGTAGTGGCTGGAGAACACGTCCCAGTTCCATTTGGGCCCCTTCGCCTTTGGCCCACCATTCGCGGCCGTGAAAGCCGTTTCCGGAAAAGAGGCAAGCGACCCGAACGGGAGCTTGATTGGCATCAGTCGATTTGACCGACTCGTCGGCCCAAGCCGAGATAGACTCCATCCAAGGTAAGGCCATCGATACGCCGAGTCCGCGAAGCATCGTTCTTCTGGAGAAAGGTAGAGAGCCTAATTCTTTCATCGGGTAATCCTTATGCTGACCTCTGAAGCTCGGTTGTAGTATAGGCTAGGCCGAAACAAACTGCAGTGACCAAATCGTGTTTACTGAGCACCTTCAGCGAGAAAATCACGACCACGAATTTCTCGGAATTGTTTGCTATTAAGTAAGGGTTTCAAAGCTGCTGAAAAGCGATATTCATTCTTTTCAAGCGATGATTTCATTTCTTGGATCAGGCTGCGATCGGAAAGCTGAATGGAGCGTCCAAGAGCGAATCCAGCCAATTTCTTGCAGAACTGCATTACGAAATCGTCGCGTCGTTGGTTGAGCAAGTAGTCCCGAAGCCCTAACGGACCGGAGAATTCTGCTCCATCGATCGTTTTCACGGCAAGTGCAATCGGCTTCCCAGCTTCGTCCATGGATCGCAATCGGCCGATCGCATCAAAATTCTCCATGGCAAATCCCATCGGATCGATTCGGCGATGGCAGACGGCGCACTTTTCGTCATTGCTGTGCAATTCAACCAGTTCCCGCATGGTCAATCCGCCACGGCCAGCGACATCGTCGGGCAACGGCGGAACCCCTTTCGGTGGCTTAGGTAGTTTTTCCCCCAGCAATACTTCGCTGACCCAGTTGCCGCGCAGGATAGGACTTGTGCGCGAGGCACCTGCCAAAGTTGCCAGTACGGTCGCTTGGCCGAGGATACCACTGCGTTGAGAGTCGCCGCCAAGTTGAATCTTCTGCCACTGCTCCCCCGTCACGCCTGGGACGCCATAATGCTCAGCGAGCGCGCCGTTTACGAATGTGTAATCAGCGCTGAGTATCTCGAGGATCGAAGCGTCGGATTTAAAGAGATGGTCGAAGAAGCGAAGAGACTCTTCGTACATCGGTGCACGCAGCGGCGCAAAGGTTGGGAAGTACTGATCACTCTTTTCATCAAACTCGTCGAAGTTTTGGATATGCAACCAATAGGCAGCAAACTCGCGAGACAATCTTTCGGCGCGAGGATCCTGCAACATACGTTGAGCTTGTCCAACGAGTGTGTCACCTTGGGTTAGTGCTTTGCTGGCTGCGACGTCGAGCAATTCGCGATCGGGCATGGAACTCCAGAGGAAGTAGCTGAGTCGATTGGCTAGTTCGTAATCGCTGACCGCCCCCGGTTGTTCTCCTGTAGGTGGTTGTTCCAAACGATAGAGGAATGCAGGTGCTACCAGAACTCGAGCAATCAATAAACTGATCGCTTCTTCATGAGGAATTTCTTCACGGCGAAGTTGTTGGTAGAAGTCTTGTAGTTGTTGTCTTTCGTCCTCACGCATTGGTCGACGAAACGCTTTGCCTGCGAACTCGATAACCGCTGCGATATGACTCGGTTGAGAAGTGACCAATTGCGTTTCGAAATCTTTAGCACGCTGCATGATTGGGCCGCGCATAGGTTCGAAGACCGATGGATCAGCATCCTGGGTTGCGTACTCCATCAATTGCGCAAAGGCATCAACAAGTTTGGTTGCATCGCTACTGACGAAATGCAATTGATCCCACAAACGATTCAACTCTGTGGTTTGCTGTTCGTCGAGCAATAGTCTTTGCAAGTGATCATCTTCGCGATAGAAGAGGGTAAGGGTGACTACTTCATCGACGGGTACGATTTTCAGATAACATAAAGCAGGTGGGAAGAGATCGCGAAATGTAGTTAGGCGATCGAGAATCTTGGTACGAGCTTGGCTCTCGTTGGCTACGAGGATCGGATTGGAAACGGAAGCGGGTTGGAGGCCATCGGTCCAAGTTCCTTTGGTTCCGTTGGAGTTAGCAACACCTGCCTGCAGTGATGCTTGGGGTTGTATGCGTCCCGGGACGACTTGGGCTTGAAGGCTTGCTTCACCTTGGCTCTTAGGGTCGAGCGTAACCTCAGTTTGAAACTCATAGCCTTGCAACAGGTCAGCGGGAATCGAAACGAAGGTGGATGAAGGAGCTTGTGAAACGAGGTGGGCATCTTTGGGGTTTTCCTCGGTTCCAAAAATGATTGGTTCAGAAGTTCCAGTTGTGTTGATCTTCTCGATGATTAGATCTTTGTTTGACGCAGTGTCCGTGTTGTTAGCAAGCCAGTTTGGCAAATCTTGCGATTCTGCAAGGAGCGGAGTTCCCAGCAGTGGTCCTTGCAGCGAAGTTAATTGCTGATAGAGAATTCCGTCAGGAGAAGCCCTATCGGCAGGTGGCGTACCAAGGGTGAGGTCGCGGATTTTTTCAGCGATCATCTTCTTTGCGTCACCTGGTTCTGTTGCTTCCCACTGAGCGAGCAGTGAACCGGCGGGAAGTGTTGGGCCAGCCGACTTAGCATTTTCAACGGCTTCGGTAAAGAAGTGCCAGACGGCGGGATTGCCTAGGCGATCTGCATGTGGATTGCCTGACAAAATATCGGGCGATACATCGCCGGCTAAATCCCAATGTTGTTTTTCATCGGCACTGTTCTTGATCGTTAAATTGATTTTGGTCAAATCGCAAGAATGATTCGCATCTCGCGGTCCAACCAAGAAAGCGACCACGTCACCTTGTTGCACGATGACAGGTTCGATCGCATCGATGTTGACAGGTGTTCCGCCATGAGCGATTCCTTGGGCGAGCGTTTGGCGACGATTTTTGCGTCGCAGTTCGATACGCCAGGTAACACCATTACCGCATTCTGGATGAGCGTGAGTGATTTGTCCTGATAGAGTAATCTTTATCGGTGTTGCGATCGGACATTGCCATCCGGCAACGATCTCCAGTGACGGGGATGGGTGAACGAAGATGCTATGAGGATCAGCATTACCTGGGATACGAACGTGCTGGTCGGATGAATTGGCGAGAATTAAAGGGGTTTCGTTGGACCCCCAACCGTTGATGAAATCGTATCCGGAACTATTTTTCATCTGTGTAGTAAAATGGTTTTCGATTTTGATTGGGCCGGCGACAGAGACGCCTAGGTAATTGAGCCAAGCGGTCAAAATATCGGGATCGACATGATATTCATTGGCTAACGCTACGGGATCGATGGAACGTAGACTTTGCTGCGTAGATTTTTCGGAAGCCTCCGTTTGATTCGATGCCGCGGTTTTGTCTGCGTTAGGTTTTTCGGTGGCTGGCTCATCGTTGGTAGATTTGTCACTCCCTTTTTGTTCCTGGTTGGTGGAAGTATTTTTGGACGAGTCGTCAATGTTCTCGGTGACTGCTAGCGACTGCAGTTTCTGCGCTGCTTCAACGGCGGCTAAATAAGCCATCACGTTCTTCAATGCGTTTTCTTTTCTTTGCGTTAGTAGAGAAGCGATGCGAGGTAGATCGCGAAGCAGTAGTGGTTGTCGACCGGGCGCGGCAAAGCGGGGATTCTGCCAGCGGGCGAAATCGTTAGATCCATCATCACCTGCTGTGTTAGTAACCAGTGATAGTTCGATCTTTCCCTGATCATTGGCAGCAGGAAGCGGCTGACGAATCGATAACTGAGAGGCGAGTGGATCGACCGGTTCAAGCCAGCGAGAAGGTCCACCTTTTTTTCCGATATGTCCAACGGTCGTAAATCGGAACAAAGCTGCTTGCCAGTTTTGAACATATTGAACGAGTTGGTTCATCTCTTGATCGTTCAGCGGTTGCCCTTCGATCGATCGTTGCCAAGCTTCATGCAGCGGCTGAAGAAAGATGTCATCCTTGGATGACAATATCGCCTTGGATAGAAGGGTTAGATATTTGCGGCTTATTTGATTTTTTTGAGCGATTTCACTTATCGAGTCAAGGGAGGAGGCGATTTGATTTGCGTTAGCGAAGAGAACATTCAAGTACAAACGAAGAGGGAGCCGTCCTCCTTTGTTGGTATCAAACACGATTCCTTGTAGGTTGACGGAAGCACCTTGTTGGTCGTCGGAAGTAAAGCGTTGATAGAACGATCTGATAGCTTGAAGTTTTTCATTGGTCCAGTCGGCTGGAGTGGTGCTGGCAGAGAATTCGATTCCGTCGGGGAGCAGGACCGCGTGTTTAGCAACTTCCTTGGCTGCATCGAGGTACTTTGTCACCAGAGCAGGTGACATAACGAGGGCATTTCCTGTGTTGGTGAACCCTTCGCCGGCGGCGCCATCAACAGGAAACTCGCGAGCCGGATCAAGTGTGGTAACGCCAGTGAGATCGCGAAGTGTGTAGGTGTACTGTGCGTTGCTCAATCTTCTTAATACAACGGGCCCTGGATCGCCGGACGTTTTTTCTGCCTCTTGAGCGAGGAACTCATCGATCCATGTGATCAATTGCTGATTTTCAGAAGCCGAGGGTTGCGGAGCATCTTTCGGTGGCATCTGATCGGTTTTTACAACTTCTTCGATGCGTTGCCATAATTCGGGATGCTGTTTCAATTCAGAGGCAGCATCCTTGTCGTAGACGGTCAGATCGATTTCGGCTTCAGCAACTGTGGTGCCATGACAGTCGAGGCAATACTTTGCCAGCAGCGGATAGACATCGCGGCTGAAGCGATCTTGAGGCTCGGCGGATCGTGAGTGATTCGCTAATAAGCCGATAAAGAGAAGTACCATTGCTCCTTGATAGGCAAGTCGCAAGTTGCTGCTAGGAGATTGTGGATAATATCGCCAGTTGTGCATAAGCCAACATTCCATCCGCTTGTTACGGCGGTTTACAACTTTGTAGAAAGGAGACCGACAGAGGAACAAAATCCGAGGCGAAAACTCAGAAGGAACTCGAGGAAGGTGGGAGGGGAGAACTAGGTCTCAGATAGTATATCGATCGTACTGCCTAAAGGGGGGCAGTGTCAAGTTTTCACTCGCTTCGGCGAGCTGCGGTATCCGTCGGTAGCAGAAGCTATTTTCAAGCGATTTTGGGTTCTCAAATCCTCGATGAGCAAGGCATGGGAGTGACTTAAATTCGCTGTGTGTAATCGGGTTTTCCCACGATCATTACTGGTTTACGGCATCTCTGCTCAGTTTACCTAACGACCGGTTATTAAAAACGGGTTGGAGCCCCATGATCTGTAACTTCATGAATGCTGCAGGTACCAGTAGCCCATCGTGGTTCTCGCAGAGCATTACTGTTGAACTAGCGGTCTTGGGGAAGGGGCGGTATGTTATGGCGGATTCATTGATGACAATTATTCAGTTCGGGGTACAGCGATCCTTCCATGTCTGAAGAGTCAAATAACGAGGAGAAATCCTCTACGAAAAATCAGAGTCAAGGTTCTGCTGGAAGCGTTGCTTATCCGCTTGATCCACAGATCCAGCGAGAAGTGGCAAGGCGACGAACCTTTGCGATTATTTCTCACCCTGACGCTGGTAAGACAACTCTCACGGAAAAGCTGCTTCTGTATGGAGGCTGTATCGATGTTGCGGGAGCTGTTCGCGGTCGTAAGACGCAGCGGGCTGCGACGAGCGATTGGATGGAGCTTGAAAAGCAGCGTGGTATTTCGGTCAGTTCGACGGTGTTGACGTTCGAGTATCACGGTGTCCAAGTGAATTTATTGGACACGCCAGGTCACCATGACTTCAGTGAAGATACCTATCGCACTTTGATGGCGGCGGATGCCGCAGTGATGGTGATTGATGCGGCAAAGGGAGTAGAAACGCAGACCGAAAAATTGTTTCGCGTTTGTGCTCTACGAAAGATACCGGTCTTAACGTTTGTCAACAAAGTGGATCGTCCAGGTCGCGAGCCATTGGAGTTGCTATCGGAGATCGAAGCGAAGCTTGGTATTGAGCCGGTTGCGCGATACTGGCCGCTTGGGTCGGGACTTGATTTTCGCGGTCTGATCGATTTGCAAACTCGCGATGTCCATTTGTTTGAAGGTCGAGTCGGCGATCGTCGAGTACCGTTTCGCACGGTTCCGCTGGATAGTTTGACGGCGGATCAATTGCGTGAGAATCTTCTGCAACAAGCTCGAGATGAGGTCGACTTGATTACGACTGCAGGTGGAACGTTTGATGTCGCTCGTTATCGCAAAGGGGAATTGTCACCGGTCTATTTTGGAAGTGCTTTAGCCAACTGGGGCATCGAGCATTTTCTGGATGGTTTTTTGCAACTCTGTCCTCCTCCTGGTCCGCGGTTTAGCGATCAGGGATGGATTGAGCCGGCGCGATCGCAGTTCACTGGATTTGTGTTCAAGATTCAAGCCAATCTCGATCCTCGTCATCGCGATCGTGTGGCGTTTGTGCGGATTTGTTCGGGGCGATTTGAACGGGAGATGGAGATCACTCATCCTCGTAGCGGGGAGAAGTTGAAGCTACGTCGAGCTCACAAGGTCTTTGGCCAAGAACGCGAGACGATGGATGAGGCTTATCCTGGAGATATTATCGGCTTGGTAAATCCTGGTGAATTCCGGTTGGGCGATACGGTGTGTGTCGGCAAGCCGGTCAATTTTGAACCGTTGCCCCAATTTTCTCCTGAGTTCTTTGCGGTTCTGCGTTGCAAAGAAACGATCCGCCGGAAGCAATTCGGTCGCGGTCTGGAGCAATTGATCGAAGAGGGGGCGATCCAAATGTTTTTGGATTTGCGATCGACACGTCGAGAGCCGATCTTGGCGGCCGTGGGTGAGTTGCAGTTCGATGTGGTGCGATTTCGCTTGGAGAGCGAATACAGCACGCAGACCGATATCGAATGGATGCCTTTGAAACTTGCTCGCTGGGTCAATTGCGATGAGAAGCAAATTCTAGAATTGAAACTCCCTTATTCGGCCAAGATTGTCCGCGATCAATTTGGTCATCATGCCGTGCTGTTCAACTCGACCTGGGATGCTGATTATGCAGTGCGCGAGAATCCTGAGTTTCGATTTGATGCGATACGAGTTGGCACCGCAGATGAAATTGCTTCGCAAGGGACGAACGTTGGGAAAGTTCCGTTTACCTTCTAGGCAATAGTTTGAATGATCCTTTGGTGTTCAATCGATCTTCGTTTCGAGCCTTTTTAGGATCATACTCAACCTTAAAAATAATCGATTGTCCGGAACTAAATCCATTTTCGACGATAGAAGAGAAATAGCAGACCCAATCCGATGGCGGCCATCAAACCCATGATCAGTGGGTAGCCGTAAGGCCAACTGAGTTCAGGCATATTCAACGGATATTGGGTGTCGAAGTTCATTCCATAGACACCAGCAATGAAGCTCAGGGGGATGAAGATCGTCGAGATAATAGTTAGCACCTTCATCACTTCATTCATTCGGTTGCTGACCGAACTCATATAGAAATCACGAAGGTCTGCCGTTAGTTCGCGATAGGTATCAACGTGATCCATGAGTTGAATGACGTGATCGTAACAGTCGCGCAAAAAGACTCGTGTTTCTGCTTGGAACAGCGGATGGTCATCGCGAATCAACTCGTTGAGCATTTCGCGATGGGGGCGAATGTTGCGACGAATGGCTAGTAGTTGACTGCGGATGTCATGGATCATTTCCATATGACCTTGCGATGGGTTGCTCATGATTTCCCCATCAGCGTTGTCAACTTGTTCGGAGATCTTATCGAGGACAGGGAAGTAGCTGTCGACGATGGAGTCGAGAAGCATGTAGCAGAGGAAGTCGGCGCCGCCATTTCGAATCCTTCCTCTTCCTTGACGCAATCTTGTTCGCAGCGTTTCCCAGCAATCACCTGGGCGTTCTTGAAAGCTGACGAGCAAACCCTTTTGAACAAACATGCTGATTTGTTCCGAAGAGAATTCATCACTGGATTCGAGCATTCGCGCGACAACGAAAACGTAATCTTCGTAGGGATCGGCTTTCGAGCGTTGGTGAACGTTGACCACGTCCTCCATGGCAAGCGGATGAAGATTAAGTGATTGCGATATTTCGTCGAGTATCTCTCGACTACCGAGTCCTACAATATCGATCCACACGACCGAGTAGGTGCTGCGTAAAGATTGTATGTCGCTGATTTTACTCAGTTGTTGCTCGTGAAAACCTGTAGGGCTGTAGGCGATCACCCGCATGGTGGTTGCAGCAGCCGCTGGATCGATTTGCAGAGTTCCTGGTGGCGTGTTCGCGACGGCGCGTCGTCTCATGTGTCGAAGCTTGCGACGATTGGAGCGAGAAGCTTTCGAGCTAGCCATTTTGAGATCTCCATCGAGTTGACGCACGAGAAGTATGGTCTGCGAGTGGCGATTGTAAGTCGAGAAGGAAAGATGGGTAGGCCAAAACTAAAATCGGCGCGGCGAAAAGCCTAACGAGCCGTTAGATACTTTTCGTCGCGCCGAGGTGACTGCTTTTTTCGGTTTAAAATCAAGATCGGCTACGGAGCTCTGGCTGCCTTCAAGGTCTCCGCAATAGTAACTTCTTTTCCATCGTGCTTGAAGCTTTCCTCGGCAGCCGACATGAAGGCGTAGATTTCAAGCGATTCTTCGGCAGAGACCGGTGGTTGTCCGGTGCGGAAAAATTTCACGATCTCCACAACCAAGGGACGATAGCCGTCGAAGGCCCCGACATCGAACTCTCCTTGATCGCTTTTGGCTTTACCTTTGTAACCGTCTCCTTCTCGGAACTCACCGATGCGGCCATCTTTCCAAATGCCGCGAGCAACAATCTTGCCATCTACCTTTTTGCAAGTAACCTTCTCACAACCTGGACCTAAAACGGTGAACAATGATTCGCATCCGTGGATGCCGTACCAGTAGAGCATCGGATGTGTTGCTTCGAGCGATGCGGGGCTGGTCGTCCAAGCTTCGCTGATCTTGCCAATTTCTCCACTGCGAGCTTTGAGCGAGAGCTTGGAGAAGCGTAGGGCAGATGAAGTGAAAACAGGTACTTTCGTTTGGGCGGAGAGTTCGAAGATCTTAATGGCATCGGAGAGTGAGCCAGCCACCGGTTTATCGATAAAGGTTGGTTTGCCGGCTTTCAGGCAAGGGATCAATTGCTCCAAATGAGGGCGACCATCATTGGTTTCCAGAAGCACAGCGTCGCAGCGTGTGAGCAGTTCGTCGATCGAGTCGACGATCTCGACTCCTAAAGCTTTTACTTTCTCAGTGTAGGAGGGAATTCGTTCGTAGCTTGACTTGATATCTTTGCTGCCGTGAGGGTATGCGGCGACAACGCGGCAGTTGGCAACTTCGGGTGCTGCGTTGGCGGCATTGAGCGTTTCGGCAAAGGCGATGGAATGCGAAGTGTCCAGTCCGATAAGTCCTACTTTGATTACTTTCTCTGCAGATTTGGCTTGGCTTGTTTCCCCCTGTGCTCGGCATGTTAAAGGGAGTCCGAGTGTAAGCAGGCTAGCAATAGCTAGCGGGATGCAAAAGGATTTAAGCAGCCATCTACGTGGACAGTTGGGGATAGGCGGGAGACTGTTTTGGTTTTGGGGTAGGTAGGACATTGGGATGGGCCGTGGTACAACAGTGTGGAAAGGTAAAGGGAACAGTATTTGAGCTTCGGTAATCTGGACGCTCGAGAGCATGATGAACCAATTTGATGACAGACGCAAGCAATGACACGATTTGAGCACATTCGCCATCGGCCGCCATCACCACTGGATCAACCGCGAGAGATGATTTTGGCCCTTGCGCCGATGCGAAGCAATGTAAATCTTAGCCGTATTGTAAGATTAGCAGGATGTTCGGGGATAACTCAGGTCGTGCAAATCGGTCCTGGGAAAATCGATTTGGAAATTGCGCGCGATGCCTTGGAGGTGGTGAAGGTTGATCAGCGACGATCGCTACCGCCAGTGCTGCAAAAATTTCGGCAGGAAGGTTACCAAATCATCGGATTGGAGCAGACGACAGGTTCGGAGTGTATCTACGAATTTCAGTTTCCAAGAAAATGTGTCTTAGTGGTTGGAAATGAACGGGATGGGTTGTCACAGGATGTTCTCGACGAGTTGGATCGCGTCCTAGAGATTCCCGTTTATGGAAGGCCGTATAGTTACAACGTCGTGACTGCGACTGTGATGGCAGTATACGAGTATTGCAAACAATTTCCCCGAGGATAACTTCCAACTCATCTTATGGATTTTGGAAGAAAGTTTCACTTATAGGATCACTTGATGATGGTTTTTAGTCATCGGTTGTGTGTTGACCAGCCCCGTCATAGGTTGGCCGTTTCTTTAATGGGCTGGACGTTGCTTGCCATCGTTGTTGGTGGTGGAGGCACTTCTCCGTTAAGAGGGGATGAGCTGGAGGCGAAGGGGCCTTCGATGCAAGCGTTTGCGATCGCGGGCGAACCTTTTGGCGTGGCGACTATTGAGATTCCTCTTCCGCTTGCGACCACGGATGCTGAACCCAGCTTTCTGGTCTTCGAAAAAAACTCTCGAGCATTTTATCCTACCTTTTCAGTGCGCAGTGTGGAGTTGGAACTCAAAGCGATTCCACCTTCTTCACGAAGGATCGGCCAAGGAAGAATCATCGAGCGATTGAGAAACTCGATTCGCGAGATGCAGAAATTTCGAGTCGATCCGCAGGTGGCTAGAATCAGTTTTTTGTTCAAGGGTGATCAACCGCTGGACGTACAGTTAGTCGGTACAGTACCTCAGCGACTTACGATTCCTGTTGAACGCGACAAAGCAGCGGATCGCAACTTGGCGATGGAAAGTTGGTGGCAGGATTATCTCGCATCCACGCATAAGTCGCTGGATGGTGTTTCTTTGTATTCAGCGGTACCTGCTTATTTGGCGAATATGCTGCACCGACGAACTAATTTTTCACCTACTCCGAAAGAGTATTTTAGCAAGCAGCCACAAAAAAAGGTTTTCGCAGATTATTTAGAAAAATTCGATTCTCGCTTGCTCGATACGCTCAAATTGTTGGGAGGCATGGAAGAAAAGAGATTAGAGATTCTCAACGAATTACTTAGTGGAAATCGCGATACGGAAGCGAAGTCTGAATTGCCCGTTTGGGAAAAACTAAGTAGTGATCGCGCCATCGAAGCGGAGAATATCGCTGCCGATGTCCCGATCGAGCCACTGGCCAAGTCGATTCCGCCCGAATGGTTGTATCTTCGGTTTGGAAGTTTTTCGAATTATCTCTGGTTTCAATCGCTCACCGATCGCAATGGTGGTGATGTTGCGCAGATGTTTAGTTTGAAGGGTGTTTCGTTCAACACGACCAAGCGAATCGAAACGTTGCTGAATATGCGACTGAACACCTTAGCGAAGTTGTTTGGCGACGCGGTGATTGAGGATATGGCGATTGTAGGTCGCGATTTGTATTTGCAAGAAGGGCCGAGCATCGGGGTTTTATTCCGAGCAAAAAATCGGCTGTTGCTACTATCGTCGCTGCAGTCGGATCGTTCTACCGAGGCGAAGCGGCGAGCGGGAGATGGTTGTAAAATCGAGACAATGAAGATTGCGGGACGCGAGGTTTCTTTTCTATCCACTCCCGATATGCAAGTGCGTTCTTATTTGGTCGCAGAAGGTTCACACTTGCTGGTAACTTCTTCGCGAGCCATGGTGGAACGGTTTTTCGAGGTTGCTGATGGAGCAACTTCGATGGCGGATACTGCTTCCTTTCGCTTGTCGCGACAGATCCTACCAGAGAAAAATCAGTATTCTATTTTTGCTTATCTATCTCCGGAGTTTTTGGAAGGACTGATTAGTCCTCAGTATCAGATCGAAGTGCGAAGGCGATTAGAGGCTCTCGCGCGACTGGATCTGGTCGAGATGGCAAGTTGGGTTGCGAAAAGTGAGGGGCTTGAAGCCACTGGACTGAAAGAATTACAGGAGGCAGGTTTGTTGCCGCTGGAGTTTGACCTACGGGCCGATGGTGGTAGTACGCTCGAAGTGAATGGTGTGTGGCAGGATTCGATTCGCGGTGCGCGTGGTTCGTTTGTGCCGGTTGCGGACATCGACACCGGTATGATCACTGCCGAGGAAAAGAAACGATACGAAGAGAGTTCGAGTTACTTTCGCGAGCAATGGAAGCAAATGGATCCGATTCTGGTGGGGATTCGAAGGTTTGCGGATCCTCAGAAAGCGAATCGGGAACAGGTTGTCATCGAGGGATATGTCGCTCCATTTATTAGTGACAAATATGGTTGGTTAGCGGACATTTTGGGGCCACCGACCGATGAATCGATTGTACTGCCCAGCGATGACATCGCGAATCTGCAAGTCTTTATGCGTGGCACTCCTGGTTCTTCAATGCCGAACCATCAGTTGTTTGTAGGAGTCAAGGATATGGTGCCGCCCGATCCTGCTGAAACTCAAGGGTTGCTGCGAACACTGATTGCCCTGCAATCCTTGCCTGGCTATGTGGGGGCTTGGCCTGCACCTGGTTTGCTGGATTTGATTTTTCCAGCTACCAACAATCGAGTGAATGCTGATGGTTTTTCGAGAATTTTGTTAGGTTTGTGGCGCTGGCAAGGAAGTGGTTTTAGCATTCTTTCATTTGATCGTTCGATCCTGGAGGGAGCCGCAGCGATGGTGAGGCCTGAGCAGGTCGACGATGCTGCACAGGTCCGCTTTCAAGTCCAAGACTTAACAGGGACTCAGTTAGAGCCGTGGTTAAATCGTTTTTGGTATCGCAGAGGCTTGGAAGCCTCGATAGTGAATACAGACTTTCTAAATCAGTTGGGACAGCAGTTTCACTTGCCATCCGACTTGGCTTTAGCAACTGCGGAAAAATTGGTGGGAGCTCCGTTACAATGCCCTGTGGGAGGTGCTTTCCAATACCAGTTGCTGGATGCTAACGAAATAGTTACCGAGTCGAATGCAGCAAGCAAAGGTAACGACACTGATTCAAGTCCGATGAGCGAGTCGGCGGGAGAGTGGAAAAGCAGCGTTTGGCCCAAAGCCTTAGGAAACGCGAAAACAGCCGAATTAGCAACAGATTATCAAGCACCCTGGATCTCTTGGTTTCGTGGTGGCAAAATTCATTTTTCACAGCAACCCGATACGCTTGTTTTGGTAGGGCGCGTTGAGCTTGAGCAATTGCCACAGAAAGAGGCGGAGGCTCCACGAGGCGAAGTTCCTCAGGACAAGAGCATCTTCTCACTTCCCTTTCAGATGTTTGGTAAGAGTGGGGAGAAGGGCAAGAAGTAGGGGCGGTTGTTGCCCGAATTTGGATGTCAGAGAAGGTGGCATCGTTCAGGACCCTTGCGTTGTTTCGAGTCGAGAAGTGGCGACTTGGAACTGAATTGGGGATTCTTTGACTGTTTCAGTCAAACTTTTCGAAAGGGTCGTGCCGATAAGTCCGTTTGTAACACCGTTGCGGATCATTCCGTATCTGCAGGGTGAAGGCTTATTGAGCAGCTAGCATCAGCTTTGAGCGCCCTAGGGGGGCGATCTTCGCGGAGATGCACTGTGGATGCCGCTGGAGATCCATCAATGAAAATGCGAAGTTGGGGTTGGACTAGATCATTTGCTTTAGGCCTTGCCCTGGCCGGTGGCGCGAGCCATCTTTATGCGGGCAGCCCTGGTGTACCGGGCAAACCAGGCTCCATAGGCTCATTTGAGCCGACATCGAACACATATGCTCCTCCAGTCATGGGACCTGGCATGGTACCTCCGGGTGCGATGATGGGTGCTCCCGGCATGATGGGACCACAGGGCATGATGGGACCACAGGGCATGATGGGACCACAAATGCAGGGTCCTGGCATGATGGGGCCTCCTGGTTTCCATCCCGCTTCGTACGGTGGAGATCCGATGCAGGGAGGTGGACCTTTGCCTGCAGATGGACAAGACATGGTTTTCCAGGGACCTCCTCCGATGGGTTTGGAGGGAGAATGTCCTCCTGATAACTGCTACGGTGGAGGAGGCTGCCCATCTTGCGGTGGCATCGGAAGCGGTTGTACGCATTGCGGACCGATTCGACGTATGCTCTCCTGCGGCCCTTTTGGTGGCTACTTCGCCGGCCGAAATGGTGTAGGTTGTTTAGCTGCTGGTGTCATTCCAGGGATTGCAGGTCTGCTGATGCCTTATGGAGAAGGCGGCATCTGCGCACAGCGTTGGTATGACGTGTCGGTCGGCGGGATGGCGTTGAAACGCACCAAACAGGGTGGCGAAGCGATCAACTTGACGAGTCAGGGAATCGCCGGACCGATTGTACTGTCGACGGATAGCACATCGCTCAACGAAGCGGAGTGGGGTTTGAATTTGCTAGTTGCCTGCCAGGTTGGTCCAGGTGGCAATGTAGAAGTTGGCTACTACGGTCTAAACGATTGGGATGTCAATGCAAAGGTGACCTCGAGTGCACCTAACTTGTATTCGTTGTACAGCGATTTTGGTACTTCGCCTTTTAACGGCTACGATGACACCGACCGCTCGTTTATTCAACAGGCGACGTATCGCTCGGCGATCCACAACGGTGAAGTCAATTATCGCCGTCGGTGGGTTGGACCTAGCTGCTGGTTCCAAGGATCTTGGTTAACCGGTCTTCGATACTTTGACCTCGACGAGTCGTTCGATTATTCGACCCAGGGGCAGCTGAATAACTCCAACAACAATTCGCTGAGATTTTTTGACTCTTCGACGCGTACCCGCAACGCCTTGACTGGTTTCCAGGTGGGTGGTGATTTGTGGATGAACGTCATTCCAGGTCTACATGTTGGCTCGGAATTCAAGACTGGTATCTATGGCAACGTGGCTGAGACCGACACGACGATTGTGGCTAACTCGATTCCATCGTACACCGAGTACGTGGATGACGCGACCACAGCTTACATCAACGAAATTACCTTTAAGACGGTATATCGTTTGAATTATTCGTGGGCCTTCACTGCTGGCTATCAGATCCTCCAGATCGACAACGTAGCACTGGCGACCGCGAACTTTAATCCAGTGGCTCCTCCAGGACTAACTGGGATTGATCGTACTCCGTTCATCGACAACCGCCAGAACGTAACCTACCAAGGTTTAACTCTGGGTGCCGAGTACGTCTGGTAGCAATAGGCTTCGAAAAATTGCCGCGGACGGCGATGATTCGAGACTCCGCGTAAAACGAAATCGCGAGATTTCTGAAAAAAATTGAAAGCACCTCGGGAATTGATTTTCCGGGGTGCTTTTTTTGTTTTTTGGTTGGTTTTACCAGATGAGAGTGCTCTCTTTGGGAAAGTTCCGCTCTTTATGGGGGGGCGGTTTATTTGGAATGTAGTCAATTTTTCGTTGGAATTCGGGGAACCTGGACAGTTAGTGATGCATCTCAAGTTCAGCGGTTTGTTGACAGAGTGGGGGTCGCAATTAGAATCGAACTCACAGGCTACCCACACATCCCAAGTTACCCATTCTCGCAAATGAATGGATTCGGTATGTGCGGGTGAGCTGTGAATTGATAAGAGCGACAGGAACTTGCTGGATTTAATCAGCCTGGGTTAAAGCTGGCGGTCGTGCTCCTACTTGTCTTTTTAAATAGGTAGACTACTGCGTCAGCGTGTTTCGACGTGGTACCTAATCATCCCATCGGGCTAGTCTCTGGCTGAGGAAAATAACGTGAAGTCGCGTAAGCCTGGATCTTCTCGGCGATCTCGTATTGAGCAACAACAGTCCCGAAATCGGGCGAAATTGAATCGACGGTTGCAGTTGCTAGAGCAACTTGAGGATAGACGGTTGATGGCGGTGATGCCGATCAACGGTCTTTACTATCCGCCGATAGGAAAATTCACTGGCTTTTTGCCTGCGGGCACCAATGCTGAATACGCGAGGTTATCGGACCTCCAGTTCAGCGGAAGTAGCCGTGGTGGATTAGGTGGTGGCGAAGGGTCTGGGGGTAATTCCTTTTTGGCCACGGAGTCGGAACCCAACGACACAGCACGAAGTGCAAACTTTTTGCCATTGGGAACCGATGCTGGAAAAAGTGCATCGGTGGTCGTCTCTGGTACGCTACCGATTTTCCCAGGTGGAAGTTCTTCGCGAGATGCGGACGTCTTCAGTTTTGATTTGAGAGCGGGCGATATTTTCGACGCGGTGATTGATGGTCAGCCTGCGACCACGAGTGGCAACTTTCTTATTAATCAGTGGGACCTCTCCTTTGGAACATCTACCGGCTCAGAGTTGATCGGTAGTTCGCTTTTGGTTCCCGAAATCTACCCACCCGTGTCTCCGCTTTCGGATGCGGATCCTTTGACCGGTGGTGTGCAGGATAACCGCGACGCTTCGTTGCAATATGTAGTCCCGACTACAGGCCGCTATACGATTCGCGTTGCTGGCGGTGTGAATGCTTACACGTTGACCTTGAAAGTTTATCGACCGGTATTGGAAAATACGACGATCGGAACCAAGCAAATTGTGTTCTTGGATTTCGATGGTGAGATTATCAATAGAAATATTTTTGATCCAACGCTTGACGGCACAGCTCGTCTTTCACCATTGATCGACTTTTTACCGGACTGGGGTCTGGAAGATAAGGACGAGAATGCTGTCATCGACGCGATTGTTGCTAAAGTCACCGAAAACTTTATTGGTTCATTGCAGGCTACTGGCGGTAATGGACTCTACCGAGTCACTGGTCGTGGTGGCGATTTTGATCTGGAAATTCGAAATAGCCGCGATCATGAAGATCCTTGGGGATTGCCGAACGTTAGCCGCTTGATCATCGGTGGAACAATCATTGAGCTTTTGATTCCAACTATCGGTATCGCACAGTCGATCGACATCGGAAACTTTGACACCCAAGAAACCGCAGTTATCTTGTTGGACCTTTTGAGCGATCCGGACGATACGAATCCCGACAGTATCAACAGCGTGCCAATCTCGGGGTCAGTGACCCGAATCCAATTGATCGGCGAAGTGGTTGGTAATATCGCCAGCCATGAGGCGGGACATTATTTTGGTGCTTGGCACACAGATAACACAAACACCCTAGTGCAATTGATCGACATGGGCGGTGTCGGATCGACGGTGTTCTCGGGTGCTGGGGCCGATGGTATTTATGGTACCAGTGATGATATTGATATCGATTTCGGAACCGACCGTTATAACGCTCTGGGGTTCACTGGCCGTCAGAACTCTGCCGCTAACATGGCCTTTGGCTTGGCGACTGGTAAGATCGGTGGCACGATTCAGGGATCACAATTTAACGATCGTAACCGAAACGGTCGACGCGACGTGGGTGAAGAGGGCTTAGCGAACTTCACTGTTTACGTCGATGCGAATCAAAACGGATCCTTGGATTTAGGAGAGGTCAGCACGCAGACCAATGCGAACGGTGACTTCAATCTCGGGGTTGGGTCTGGAACCTATCGAATCCGAGTGGTTCAACCAGCCGGCTGGCAGCAGACATTGCCGACTCAAGGCTTCCTGACCGCAACAGTAACCAACAACCAAACAGCGACTGGTTTGTTGTTCGGAAGTTACCAGCCAGCAGCAGGGGCGACTGGTTTTGTTTGGAATGACGCTAACGGCAACGGTTTGCGAGATGCAGGCGAAGCCCCTATGGCAGGCGTTTGGGTCTACATCGACGCGGACGGCGATAACCGCATCGACCTGAATGAAATCTCAGCAATTAGCAAAGCTGACGGTAGCTATAACCTGCAGTTCCCAGGTGCCGGCACTTACACGATTCGCGAGGTTCTTGAGCCTGGCTTTATTCAGACCTATCCCGGTGTGGGCAATGGTGACGAGCATACCGTGACCTTCAATGGCACCACAGCGATTGCCGGACTTGATTTCGGCAATCAAATCGCCCGTGACTTCGGCGATCTTCCTGCGAATTACGGTGTGACCGGAACGACCGCTGCTTCGCACGGTTACTTGGCAGGCTTTAGCTTGGGATCGAACTGGGATGCTGAAGCTGACGGTCAGCCTAGTGCAAATGCTGACAGCGATGACTTGAACGGTATCAAAAACGCAAACGATGTTGTGATCGATGACGAAGATGGAGTTGTCCTGCCTCGTCCGATTGTAGCTGGTCGAACCGATAACCGATTCCAGGTTTCCGTCACTAACAGTACCTCGGTTGCTGGATACTTGCAGGCTTGGGTTGATTTCAACGGCGACGGCGATTTCCTCGATGCCGGTGAGCAGGTTGCTAAGAATTTGAATTTGGCAACTGGCGTTCACACGGTTACCTTTACTGCCCCAACTGCGGCTGTTCTCGGTAACTCTTACGCTCGATTCCGATATTCGGATCAGTTGGATCTAAGTCCGACCGGTTCGGCGCGTGCAGGTGAAGTTGAAGATTATATTTACCGAGTTAGCGATCGATTGGATTTGGCGGTAGATGATCGTTACGAAGTCGCTCGCAATTCCATCGGCAATTCGTTGAACGTTTTGTCTAACGACTTCAAAGTACCTGGTGAAACAATCACGGTGGTGCGAGTAAGCAATAGCGTTGCCGGTGGTGTGGTGACGATTGGCTCAGGTGGTCAGTCCGTAACCTACACACCTCCGCAAGGTTTCCTCGGCCAGGATTCGTTTACCTATGAAATGCGAAATTCCGCCGGCGATCGTGACTCTGCAACAGTCCTTGTGGATGTAAAGCAAATCTTTGTCGATCCAGTTGCCGTGGATGATTCATTCGATGTCGCCACCAATTCGATCAGCAATCCGTTGACCGTTCTGGCGAATGATATCGAAGGACAAGCAGGTGCATTGTCGATCGTAGCTGTAAGTCCTGGTAGCAACGGCGGAACGATTCAGATTGCTCCCGGTGCTCAGGCGATCCGTTATACGCCAGCGAGTGGCTTTGGTGGCACCGAGCAATTTACTTACACGGTAACCGATGCGAACGGTAAGAAGTCGACTGCTACCGTTACGGTTCATTCGCTTCCCGGCGATCGAACCAACGACATTGCAAATATCATTCTGAAGGTTACTGACAGCACTGGTACACCGATTACACAGATCATGCAGGGTCAGGAGTTCGAAGTTCGAGTCTTCTTGGATGACTTGCGAGATAGCTCGACAACCAATCTCTTGGCTGCTCCTGGTGTCTATGCAGCTTACCTTGATATCTTGTACGCATCTGGTTTGGTACAGCCATTGAGTGCTGCAAGTCCAAATCCGAATAGCAATATCGATTTCAATGTTACTTTCCAGAATGGTTACACATCTGGCAAGACAGGAAGCGGATTGACTCCAGGTGTGATCAATGACTTGGGTGCTTTGTCGAGCCAGTCTATTTTGAACTTCCCTGACGAAGTTGAGTTTGCTCGCTTGAAGTTCAAGGCGACTTCGGCCGGTGTGGCTGAGTTTGTTGGGGATCCAGCAGACAATGCACCATTCACCGATGTGTTGATGTACGACACTCCTCTGACTCCGCTTACGATCCAGCAGATCCGCTTTAATCGCGTTTCGCTGGAAGTCATCGGCGACAGCATTGAGTTCCCAACCGCCGTGGATGATTCCTTTACGCTGACAGTTCCTCTCAATGCAGTCGACTTTTCGTTACCCGATGTGATGAAGAACGACGGCAAGGGATCGACTGGTATCATTCGACTCTCGTCGGTCACTCAACCTGCCAACGGAACGGTTCGAATCTTCGACCCAGGTACACCAAGCAATCCGGCTGACGATGTTTTGCGGTATACTCCAAACTTCGGCTTCTCGGGAACAGAACAGTTCACTTACACGATCACCGACCAGCGAGGTTTCTCCAGCACCGCTCGAGTTACTTTGCAAGTAGGTAGCGCAGCCGCTGATGATCAGGTTGCTTTGAACTTGACCGTGACGGATCTCAATGGTAGTCCGATCGACCAGATTACTGTGGGCCAGAACTTCAAGCTCCGTGGATCGGTGAAGGATTTGCGAGGAGCTGGATTTGAACGCGGTGTTTACGCAGCGTTCCAAGACATCCTGTTTGATAAGGGCTTGGTAAGTGTTGTTAGCAGCACATCCAATCCTCTAGGCTTCCAAGTAACCTTTGGTCCGAACTATTTGAACCAAAAGGTTGGCGATATCAAGACTCCGGGCTTGGTCAATGAAATCGGTTCAGTACAAACCTCGACAAGTGCCTTGGGTGAAAGCGAGTTCACGCAATTCGAAATCACGGTAAGAGCTAATAGCGTAGGCTTGGCGACCTTTATCAGCGATCCAGCCGATATCTCGCCGATTCACGATACGCTCACTTATAACCCAGTATCGCCGGTTGCGATCAGCAAGATCCGATACGGATTCGATTCGATCGAGATCGTTGCAGCCAGTGGTGGCGGAAGTGGTGAAGGCTTCACCAACGATTTCAACCGCTATGACGTCAACAACGACGGTTATGTAACGGCGATCGATGCTTTGGGTTTGATCAACGAACTCAATCGCAATGGTGCTCGCGGTCTTGGCGGTAATGGTGGCAGTGGCGAAGGTGAATCGGGCTCGAAGTTCTACCCAGACGTTAACGCTGACGGTTACATCTCTGCGGCAGACGTTTTGATGGTGATCAACGAGTTGAATCGATCTTCCAATCAGGGTAGCGGTGAAGGGGAAGGGGAAGGCGAAGGGGAAGCATATCTGACCCTCGGCCTCCCAGCTGCTCCAAGCAAGTTGGATGATGCAGTCGGTTCCGTAGATACCGCGACGGTTGAACTGAAGAAGGCTGCCACCGCAGTCACTACCCCAGCAGCTTCTTACTGGCAGCAAGGTATGTCTTACGATGATTACCTCGCTGACTGTGCCTTCGATGCAGAGGCAGATGGCGAAGAAGAGTGGTCTGATGATCTGATTAGTGATGTCGCCGTGCAGTGGTTGAAGTAGTAATGCCGAAATTGGCAGATTACTAGTAGCCGACGCTTGATCGACAAAATTAGAAGAATCTCAAGAAGCCGAGTGGAAACACTCGGCTTCTTTCGTTTTATCGTTGAGCTTTATCAATTTTTGTTTTATCCATGTTTCCTCCTCAGGTGTTGTGGCAAGCGGCAGGTGGGGTAGTGGTGGGACAGCGACCATAGGGGATGTTTCTCGTGGGTAGGGAAACAAGTAAGACACTCTCTTTATTCGACAGGCATTTCCTGATAGCCTGAGCGGAATGCTGTTTCTGGGAAAGGGAGGTCCGCGATGGACGTTGTATCAAATCGGCATGAGATTTATGCGAAACTCGATCACGAGCGGATCTCGGGGCGTAAGATCGGCTTGATTCCGACCATGGGGGCGTTGCATGCTGGGCATATCAGCCTAGTGAAAAAAAGTCGCGAGGTTTGCGATGTTTCGGTTGCGACCATCTTTGTAAACCCTTCCCAATTTGGTCCTAAAGAGGATTTTTCTCGCTATCCGAGAACCTTAGAAAGTGATCTTGAGAAATTGGAAAAGGCTGGGACAGATTTCGTTTTCGTTCCAGATTCCCATTCCATCTACCCTCCAGGTTTTTCGACTTATGTTGAGCCTCCAGCGGTTGCTTTGAAGTGGGACGGTGAGTTTCGTCCGGGGCATTTCCGCGGAGTTACCACGGTAGTCTTAAAGCTTTTTCAGTTAATCCCAGCTACGGTTACTTTCTTTGGTCGTAAAGATTTTCAGCAATGTGCTGTGATTCGGCGAATGGTCGAGGATTTAAACGTGCCGATTCGTATTGAGATTTGCCCGACGGTACGAGAAGCAGACGGTCTGGCGATGAGCAGTCGCAATCGCTATCTGTCACAACCAGAGAGACAGCAGTCGCTTGGACTGTGGCATGCGCTTCAAGGTGCCAATGATTTGATCTCATCAGGTAAGCGAAATGTCGATGAGATCCAAAAAGCGATGAAGCAGATATTGAGTGATCACAGCATCGAGCGAATCGATTACGCTGCGATCGTCGATGAGGAAACTCTAGAGCCATTAACGACGATTGAAAAAACGGCAGTTATCTTGCTCGCTGCGCACGTCGGTTCGACAAGGTTGATCGACAATTTGCTCATCGAGGTTTAATCCGGCCCATGCGATCCATCTTATTTATTATTCCCCACGAGCTTTTGGGTTTTCCACTTTTCGGATTGGGCTGGGTTGTCTTCGGGCTCGTTCTTGCATTGATTGCTCGTTGGATTTGGGGAAAAGCGAACCAAGAGAAAACGGAATCATTTCTCGCATCATTACCTACGTGGGGCATCTTGGGCCTAGTGGTGATGTTCCTATTCCCGCGATTTGAAATGATCGATGCGATGGGCAATGCCGTCGGTATTCCTATTCGCGGCTATGGAGTCATGTTGCTGCTAGGCTTGGTTTCGGGAATTGGTTTAGCCATGTATCGCGGCAGCTCTTTGGGGATCCATGTCGACACGATTATCGCTTTGGCATTCTGGATTTTTTGTGGAGGGATTTTAGGGGCCCGAGCATTTTACGTTATTCAAAAATGGGACGAATTTGCTCAGCCAACCATGGCTGCGACGTTGTGGAAGATTTTGCAGTTCACCGAAGGAGGCTTGGTGGTTTTTGGTGGATTGATTGGGGCCTTGATCGCGGTGGGGTTATTCGCTCATCTTCGAAAACTTCCATGGTTACCTCTAGGTGATTTGATTGTGCCGAGTTTTTTGGTAGGCCAATCGATCGGAAGAATAGGTTGTTTACTCAATGGATGTTGTTTTGGTGGAGTCTGCGATACGAACTTACCTGCGGTTTATTTTCCGCATGGCAGCCCACCGTATGCTCATCAATTAATCGATGGCGAACTGCTTGGCATGAAGCTTACAGTGCAGCCTAACAAGCGGTCATGGAAGATCGATAAGGTGGCTGAGGAGAGTATTGCAGCCAAGATGGGGTGGCAGTCCGGATCGCTGGTCAGCGACTTGAATGTTGGCTTGGTAACGGCGATTCGTCGTGATCCGACCTTACCTCCCATGATCGGAGTTGATTTGAAGGTTGACGGTGTGCAATATTCTTTCGGGCCTAAAGAGTTACCGACCAATAGCTTGCCAACGGTACCCGCGCAGATCTACTCGGCAATCGATGCCGGACTGTTGGCAATGGTTTTGTGGTGGCTTTTCCCCTTGGTAAACCGTGACGGGATCATCTTTGGAATGGGGCTCGCGCTGCATGGGGTTTCTCGCTTTTTGCTCGAAATGGTGCGAAGCGATGAGGGGGGGCAGTTTGGAACGGATTTAACAATTTCGCAATGGATTAGTCTCGGTATGATCTTGGTTGGCTGTTTGATCCTGGCCCGTGCCTACCGTTCTCCCACTTGGAATCGCCCCCTTTTAGGTAGATCGGGAACCTTTTCCCCAGCAACCTCGTCCACACCTCAAAACTAGCAGCGGAAACCGAACAGCTTGGAAAAGAGCGACCACGACTTAATCAAAGAGGTTCTCGCGGGTAACGCTCCGGCATTTGATGCCTTGGTGCAGCGGTATCAAAACCGTCTGTTCGGATTGATCTACCATTTTGTCGGGAATCGAGAAGATGCTGAGGATCTTTTGCAGGAAACTTGGGTGTTAGCCTACCGAAAGTTACAACAATTCGAGGGGATGAGTTCTTTCTACACATGGCTCAGTCGTGTGGCTGTCAATCACACGATTTCGCAGCGACGAAAAAAACGATTAGATCAAGTGCTGGATCGTGTTCCGTTGGAAAACGATTCGTCCTCTTGTGGCGGTCTGGGGGTTGAAGAGGGATTGGAAACAAGCGAAAGAAATGCACTGATTCGATGGGCCATTAATCAACTAGATATAGAAAGACGGACTGTGATTCTACTACGAGACTTCGATGGTCTTGATTACCATCAGATTGCTGAGGTGATCCAGATTCCCGTCGGTACCGTGCGCAGTCGACTGCATCGGGCACGTTTAGAGTTACATGAGCTACTAAAAGATAAGATCGCCGACATTGCTTAGACAGGATCTAAGATGACACCAGCAGAAGAACAATTAAGCGCTTATCTCGATGATGAGCTCGATGCAACGCAGCGAGCCGAAGTCGAATCGCTTTTACAGCAAAATGGTGAACTGAGAAAGACGCTCGACAAGCTTCGGCAAGTTCGCAGTTGGATGGGCGAATTATCGAGGCCATCGTTGGTGACTTCGAAACCTATCGCTGAGTTATTGGCTGAATCATCGAATCCGATTAGTCCTTCTTTGAACGTCCAAAGAGATGGTCTTCAGCAAAGTCGCTGGTTCACGTCCGATTGGCGTTGGCCTGCAGGACTTGTCACGGCCGCTGCGATCATGTTATCGATCCTGGCGATGTGGCCGACAGGCGAAAGTTTCGACGTGGCATATTCGACAAATTCTCCAAGTGAAGAGAGACTTGCAACGCCCAAGCCAGCTGAAAATGCAAATGCTTTTAGGACCGATTCCAGTGCGGATGCTTCCCAAGCAATCGATGCTCTTCCAGCAGATGCGGTTCTCGCGGAAAGAGAACCTTCTGCAGCGATGTCAGCGAAGGCTGCTGTGGGGGCGGAGGCGAAGGATGCTTTGAAAAATGAGGCGGAGTCTGACCAAGGCGAGCTCTTCATGGCTAATGGTCTCGGAGGAGGTTTACCCGCGGAAGAGCAGTCGGTAGGTGACCTACAGTCTCAGGCAAACGCACTGGCGTCGAATGATATGCCAGAAGAGGCTCTGGAGCGACAAGCTGCAAACGTAGGGGTAGCTGACGCTGGTAAAAAACAAGCGAGAGTTGCCAGCCGTGAATCAGCAGGAGGGGAGGGTGGCTTGGGTGGTGTAGCGATGGGCGCACCTTTGCCTGATGCTTCAGCGGCTATGTCACGGTTTCCTAACGCAGGGGCTCCCGGCGCTGCAGCTGCGGATTCAACAGGTGCACCTGGACTGGCGGCTTCACCGCCCATGGCAGCACCAGGACAAACTCCACCCTTGAATGATTCCAAAGGGAAACTGGGATATCTGGAAGGAACTGGTTCGCTGAACAAATCAACGGATGCCAATAGATTTGCAGATGCGGATGTCAAAGCAAACAGTAAAGGGCGCTCCGAATCGAGAGCGGATTCATTAGGAGGCTTGGGTGGAGGAGGATTAGGTGGCAGCGCAGGGGCGATGGCAGTTCCTCCCCCTAATCGGACCTTAAGCTCTGTCTTGGGTGAGCGTCAGGAGAAAACGGGGGAGGCCGGTCAGAGTGGCTTTAGCAGGATCTATATTGAGCAACTTGGAGAGCGATCGCGACCGGAAGAAGGATTGCAGGACTCTCGATTGGCGGAGATAACTTCAAATAGATTTGAAGACTTGCTTCAGGCAGCGGGGAAGGGGGTTGCTCTAGAGTCCATCAAGGTCTATCAAATTTCGGCGGCGAAAGGGACAGTCTTATCAAGCTGGAAAGAAGAGCAAAAGGGTGGAGTCGAGGAATTCGTTCTGCGAAGTCTACAGTCTTCAAGACAGCAGAGAAGTGAGGGTAATACAGATCGGGATTCGGCTGTCCGCGAATCGGTAGAGCGAGATTCCAAAAAACAAAGTTCGAGTGTTGCTGAAGACCTAGAAGCGACCTGGATTTTGCTAAAGCTCACTCCCGAAAGCTGGTCGGATTTGGCTGTCAAGTTAGAGCAAGATGGGGAAGTGTTGCGCGAGATCGACCCTTCCAGTGTTGATTTACCAAAGGGTTTGTCACTTTCCCGAAACAAAGGTGAATCGACCGAACCATCTCCGGAAAAAGATCAAAGGATTTTAATCATAGTCAACTTGCAATAGACTACCCGAGGACGCACCCAGCAAGGTACACTTACATGCAGAAGGAGGAACCCTCAGTTGGCGCTGAGGTGAAATCTTCTCTCTCTGATTTCTCGTCATTGCCCCTTTTTAGAAAAATATTGATTCATGCTGGCAAAGCGAATCATTCCGTGCTTGGATGTACATGGTGGTCGCGTCGTCAAAGGGACGAACTTCTTGCAATTGCGCGACGCGGGGGATCCGGTCGAAGTTGCCGCCCGATACGAGAAAGAGGGGGCTGATGAACTGGTCTTCTTGGATATCACGGCCAGTCATGAACAACGAAATATCATGCTCGATGTGGTTCAACGAACCGCTGAGCAGGTGTTCATGCCGCTGACCGTTGGCGGAGGTATTCGTTCTTTGGAGGACATTCGCAGCTTACTAAACGCAGGCTGCGACAAGGTCTCTATCAATTCAACAGCCTGCAAGAATCCCGAATTTGTAAGACAAGCGGCTGATCGGTTTGGCAGTCAATGTATCGTCGTGAATATCGATCCCAAAAGAGTCTGGAAAGAGGGGCGAGAGGTTTGGGAGGTTCATATTCACGGTGGAAGGACGCCCACGGGACTGGAAGCGGTGGCTTGGGCCCAAGAGGTGGAAAAGCTTGGTGCAGGCGAGATCGTTTTAACCAGCATGGATCGGGATGGAACTAAAGATGGCTACGACTTGGAAGTGACTCGAGCAGTCAGCGAGGCGGTCGGGATTCCAGTTGTAGCGAGTGGGGGGGCCGGAAAACCGGAACACCTGGCCGATGCAATCTTGATCGGAAAGGCAGATGCTGCGTTGGCAGCGAGCATTTTTCATTACGGTCAGTATACAATAGAAGAAACAAAACGATTGATGGCCCAGCGGGGTATTCCTGTCCGTTTGCCATCGGTCGCAGTTGGGGCATAGTATCGAGATGCGTCTTTGACGAGACCTGCGAGTTATCTGGAGGATTGATCTACAGTGGAAAGTTCAAGCAACAATCATGGTGGAGGTTCGTCGCACTTCTCCGGTGCAGAAGTTTCGCAGGATCGCCTGATTAGTTCTCTGCTCAAGCAAAGGCAGGAATTGGAGGTCGATAAGATCTTCCGAGCCTTGGTGAAGCTAAAGGGTAGCGACTTGCACATGAAGGTCGGTCAACCACCGATCGTTCGAGTCAACGGGGAACTCAGGCCATTAAATCGTCCTCCGATCGAAGTTGAAGAGATGGTGAATCTTTTGGTTCCCATGCTGGATGATCGAGCTCGCCGAATTTTTGAAGAAGAGGGTGGCGCCGACTTTGCGTACGTGGTGGACGTTGATGGAGTGAATTGGCGTTTCCGCGTCAATATGCTCAAGCAGTTGGGGCGTATCGGCTTGGTTGCTCGTCGTGTTAACAACTTCATACCAAACTTCGAAGGCTTACATCTTCCCGAGTCGATGGAAAGCTTGTGTCATTACGATCAAGGGATGATCCTGCTTGCGGGTGTTACCGGTTCTGGAAAAAGTACGACGATTGCATCGATGCTTAATTACATCAATCGTCACTATCGCAAGCACATTCTAACGCTCGAGGATCCGATCGAGTTCGTGTTCACGGAAGATAAATGTTTGATCAATCAACGCGAAGTTGGTAACGACGTAAGAAACTTCGGTATCGGTATGAAGCATGCCGTGCGCGAAGACCCGGATATCATTCTGGTGGGCGAGATGCGTGACCAGGAAACCTTTATGACGGCGATCCACGCCGCTGAAACGGGCCACTTGGTCTTCGGAACGATTCACGCTTCCAGCGCACCAACCACGATCGGTCGTATTCTTGACCTCTTCCCTGAAGAGATGCACGGAGCGATTCGCAGTGCTATCGCCTTCAATATGAAGGGGATCGTCGCTCAGAAACTACTCAAGTCCATCAAAGAAGGTGTTGGACGCGTGCCTACTTGCGAGGTGATGACGTTTACCCCGATGATTCGCAAACTGGTATTGGAAGGTCATGACGAGAAACTTCCTGATGCCATTCGAATCGGTGCGGCGGAAGGTATGCAGGATTTCACGATGAGCCTGAAGAGTCTCATCGACCAGGAATTGATCGATCGCCCGACCGCGTTTGCGGTGGCACCTAACAAAGATGCTCTCAAAATGGCTCTCAAGGGTATCGAAGTTAGTCAGCCCGGTATCATCTAGGACAGTAGTTGTTTGGTCGTTGTTTCGATTTCATGTTTCTCCGTAACTTTTGTTCTTTGGATTTGAATTGCTATGGGTCTTATCGGTAAGAAAAAGAATAAATCATCCGAAGAAGAAATTGTTCTGCCACCGCTAGAGTTCAAGCCTAAGGCACCGTCAAAGGCTGAGGTAGACGGGATCATGATCGCGGCCAGGCAACTCCCCGGCTTCCCAATGGCCACTACGCTGTTGGCGATGGCCATGGTGGACCGAGCCGATATCATCATGCTCGACTTCACTCAAACTGGAGTAGCTGTCCGTTTTCGTGTAGATGGCATCGCTGAAAACAAACCACCGCTGGAACGTGAACCGGGTGATGCTGCATTGGTCGCGTTAAAGCGATTAGCTAGTCTCAATCCGGCAGATCGCCGTTCCAAGCAGGAAGCGAAGTTGCCTTTTCACTTTGCTAAAGAGGATTGGATTGCAGAGATCGTTACGCAAGGAGTTCCGACAGGCGAACGCGTGATGATTCGGATTGAGCCGAAGAAAACAAAGCTAAAGACGCTTACCGACCTGGGGATGCGCGATAAACTTCAAGAAGAATGGCGTGGATTCCTTAACGCGACTGGCGGAATTGTGATCGTCAGTGGTCCGCCAGGGCATGGTCTGCCAACGTCATGGCGCATCTCACTGGAATCGGCTGACAAGTTCGTTCGGGATTTTGTGGGCGTCGAAGATAAGTGCAAGCAAGAGCCCGAAATCGTTAATGTTAGTCAGAATACCTTTGATTCTTCCGCAGGCGAAGCTCCTTCAGCGATCTTGCGGAGTATCCAGCTTAAACAACCCGACGTCTACGTGATTCCAGATTTTGTTAATGATGACACCGCCAAGTTCATCATCGATGAGATCACGATTGAGAATAGGCACTGCATCACTCGCATGGTTGCCAGCGATGCTGCCGAAGCACTCTGTAAGTTTATCACTCAGTACAAAGCTCATGCTCCGAAATTGATCGGCAAAGTCACGGCAATTTTGAACGTGAGACTTGTGCGTCGATTGTGTGATCAGTGCAAGCAGGCTTATCAACCAACGCCTCAATTGCTCCAGCGTCTCGGATTGCCGGCTGATCGAGTGAAGACATTATACCAGCCGTTCATTCCACCTCCTCCTGAACAGCGAGTCGATGCCAAGGGCAACCCCATTGAAATCGAAATCTGCAAGAAGTGCGCGGGTCGTGGATACTATGGACGCCTAGGGATTTATGAAGTTCTTAAATTGAACGACAATATTCGCAAAGCGGCGCTGCAGAATCCAAGTCCTGATGCCGTTCGGCAAATTGCAAAGAAAGAAGGTCACAAGAGTTTTCAGGAAGAAGGATTGCTGGCTGCAGTAGTCGGTCTCACTTCGCTGCAGGAGTTGCAACGTATACTCACTCCACCCGCAAAGCCGGGGACGAAGTAGAACTTTAATCGCTGGATGAACCACTTGGCTCTAGCCAACGAATTACATAGTTGACTTGAACTGGACTCGTTTTATTCCCTTTCGATCGATTGATTTCGGTGAGACAGATGAAGTTCTCAGAAGATTCAACTGCAGTTGTAAACGATGATGACAATAGCTATTCGCTGCCCAATACGCTTGCGGTATTAGCCCTTTTTGCTTCATTTTTTTCACCGCTTGCTGTTCTCTACACCCAGATGCTCTTTTTGCCATTCATCGCGATGGGAGCAGGAATAATCGCCATCTTTCTATTGAAGGATGTTAAGTCGAAGAGAACCGCTCTCCCTTTGGCTGTTGTTGGTGTACTTATCAGTTGCACTTTCGGAGCTTGGGGAGCTGCGCAAACAAAATTTAAATATGACTTCTACTATCGAACCGCCGAGGCATATGGCGAAAAGTGGATGAAAATGCTG
>Ga0315900_10001227_pt1 | contig 41285 bp, 44 predicted proteins | sample LakEriMetagenome_FD_203521 | JGI IMG/M metagenome (GOLD analysis project Ga0315900, IMG submission 203521) | Freshwater fungal communities from buoy surface, Lake Erie, Ohio, United States - Buoy 12 MA114 | ecosystem: Environmental > Aquatic > Freshwater > Lake > Lake biofilm | place: USA: Lake... | reverse complement strand
GACAAGGATATCAAAGAGGGTCAGGTGCGTTTGCTGTCGGTTGATAATCCGGTGGTGGTGCCGGTGGATACCAAGGTGCGCGTGCTGCTGACCGGAGCGGATGTGATTCACTCCTGGGCAGTGCCTGCCTTTGGTGTGAAGCGTGATGCCATGCCCGGCCGCCTGAACGAAACCTGGTTCAAGGCCACAAAAACCGGCACGTTCTATGGCCAGTGCTCGGAGCTCTGCGGCGTTGGCCATGGCTTCATGCCGATTGAGGTGCGCGTGGTGAGCAAAGAAGAATTTGCAAACTGGGTTAGCGCTCAGCAGAAAAAAGCAGGGATTGATCCAGCCGCGCTCAAGCCGGCTGAGGCCAAAGCAACGAATTAATCAGATTCAGGATAGGGACATTATTATATGAGTAGCATTACCGCCGATCACGCACACGACCATGCGCATGACCACGCGCCGACGGGCTGGCGCCGCTGGCTCTATTCCACCAACCACAAAGATATCGGGGTGATGTACCTGATTTTTGCCGTCATCGCGGGGCTGCTCGGCACGGCCTTTTCGATCATGCTGCGCATTGAGCTGGCGCAGCCGGGCGATCAGTTTTTTGGCGGCGACTATCAGTTTTACAACGTGGTGCTGACCGCGCACGCGGTGCTCATGGTGTTTTTCCTTGTTATGCCGGCGCTCATCGGCGGTTTTGGCAATTTCTTTGTGCCGCTGATGATCGGCGCGCCGGACATGGCGTTTCCGCGCATGAACAACATCAGCTTCTGGCTGCTGCCACCGGCGCTTATTTTGCTTTTGGCTTCGGCTTTCATCGGCGAAGGCCCCGGCACGGGCTGGACGCTTTATCCGCCGCTTTCCAAAATCGTTTCCCACCCCAGCATGGCGGTGGATATGGCGATCTTCTCGCTGCACCTTGCGGGTATTTCCTCCATTCTTGGCGCAATCAATTTTATCGTCACCATCTTTAATATGCGTGCGCCGGGCATGAGCCTGTTTAAAATGCCGCTCTTTCCGTGGGCGATTCTGGTCACCGCGTTTCTGCTGCTGCTGGCGGTGCCGGTGCTTGCGGGCGCGATCACTATGCTGCTGACCGACCGTAACCTCGGTACCAGCTTCTTTGATCCGGCGGGCGGCGGCGATCCGCTGCTGTTCCAGCATCTGTTCTGGTTCTTCGGCCATCCGGAAGTGTATATCCTGATTCTGCCTGCGTTCGGCGTCATCAGCGAAATTACCTCCACCTTCTCGCGCAAGCCAATCTTCGGCTATCTCGGCATGGTGTGCGCCATGTGCGCGATTGGCTTCCTCGGCTTTATCGTCTGGGCGCATCACATGTTCACGGTCGGCATGTCCGCCGATACCATGGCGTATTACATGATCGCGACGATGGTGATTGCGGTGCCAACCGGCGTGAAGATTTTCTCATGGCTCGGCACGATGTGGGGCGGCTCGCTCACGTTTGAAACGCCGATGCTGTTTACCATCGGGTTCATCTTCCTGTTCGTGGTTGGCGGTGTGACCGGTGTGGTGCTCGCCAATGCCGCGATCGATATCCCGATGCATGACACTTATTATGTCGTCGCGCATTTCCATTATGTAATGTCGCTTGGCGCGGTGTTTGCCATCTTTGCTGGTTTTTACTACTGGTTCGGCAAAATGTCCGGCTATCAATATTCCGAGTGGATGGGCAAGCTGCATTTCTGGCTGTTCTTCATCGGCGCGAACCTCACCTTCTTCCCGCAGCATTTCCTCGGCCTTGCCGGCATGCCTCGCCGCATTCCTGACTATCCGGATGTGTATGCTGGCTGGAACCTGATCTCCTCTTATGGCTCGTATCTTTCGGCGGCCTCGGCGGTATGGTTCCTGTTTCTGGTGTGGCGCGCTTATGCAGCGAAAGTACCATGCCCAGCCAAGCAGTGGGATGGTGGCACAACGCTGGAATGGACGCTGCCTTCGCCGCCGCCTTTCCACACCTTCGAAACCCAGCCGGTTATAAAATGATGATACTGGCCGACTCGCTTGCTTTTGCTGTGATCCTCGCTCAACGTAGCGCTGCTACGCCTCGCTGCGGTTCTCACAAAAGCTTCGCATTCGGCTCAGTCTAATCATTTTAGAAGTTAAATTCTGTCATCCTCGAAAATTTTGCAGCAGCAAAATTTATCGGGGATCCGCTGCGCCAGCGCTAGCGCGGCGAGTCCAGAAAAGAAAAATGCCAGCAGGCATTTTTCGTCTATACTAAATTAAGACTGGATTCCCGCTTTCGCGGGAATGACGAGGTGAAGGAATGCAAGACGAAGAATTCCAGAAGCTGCTTCGTGCATCGCCCCCAATTATGCTGAATGCGCACCGTGGAAAATTATTTATGACAAAATTTTTCAATGCCGTAGGCAGCTTTTTTAACTTCAACATATTGGGTGCCATTACACAACTCACCGCGCTTGCCCGTTTTTATCAGGAATTCGCCGCGCAAGAATACGCACTGGTTTTAGGAGCGGATAATCTTTCTATTCGCGGCGAGTATAATTATGATTTTGCCTGGAATGCCATCGAATCTGTCAAAATGGCTAAAAATGGTATTATCCATATTGACTTCGTCAAAGAAGCGGGCATTTCCAAAACAGGTCGTTTTTTGGTGGGGTCTGATTTCAATTTTTACAATATGTACACCATCAAAACCAAGCAACTCACCCAACTCCTAAACCACTGGCGCGAGCGGGCTCTGGCTGGTAATAAATAACCGTCATCCCCGCCTTGCGCGGGGATCTTGAGCAAAAAAACTCCCTCAGCGTGTGTGTCTCTAGACCCCCGCTTGAAGCGGGGGTGACAGGAATAATTATGACTACTGCCCTTGCTAACTCCACCTCTTCCACCATCCGCGATTATGTGTCTCTGATGAAGCCGGGGGTGATGTCACTGGTCGTCTTCACCGGCTTTGCAGGCATGGCGGTGGCGCCGGGTGTGCTTCATCCGTTTCAATATATCATGACGCTCGCCTGCATTGCGCTGGCGAGCGGCGCGGGCGCGGCAATCAATATGTGGTATGACCGCGATATCGATGCCATCATGCGCCGCACGCAGCACCGCGCGGTGCCGTCGGGGCGCATTGCGCCGGACGATGCGCTGGCGCTTGGCCTTTTCATGTCGGGACTTTCGGTGATGCTGATGGGGCTCGCGCTGAACTGGCTGGCGGCGGGTATTCTTGCCTTTGCTATTTTCTTTTACGCCGTGATTTACACCATGTGGCTTAAGCGCTCGACACCCCAGAATATTGTGATTGGTGGTGCGGCAGGTTCCTTTCCACCGCTGATCGGCTGGGCGGCTGTTTCTGGAGATATTTCGCTCTATCCACTGATTCTCTTTGCCATTATTTTTCTCTGGACACCGCCGCATTTCTGGGCGCTGGCGCTGTATAAAAACGAAGACTACACCAAGGCCGGCGTGCCGATGATGCCAGTGGTGTGCGGTGATGCTAAAACCAAAACCATGATGGTGGTTTATACCTGGCTGCTGACAGCGGTGACTTTATCGCTGCCGCTACTGGGATATGCGGGGTTGATTTATGCGCTGGCGTCGCTGGTGCTGGGGGCGGTGTTTCTTTACCATGTTTATGGCGTGCTGACTGATCCCACCCATGTCTGGGCGAAAAAAACCTTTGGATTTTCGATTCTATATCTGTTTATGTTGTTTTCGATTCTGGTGGCTGACCGCGTGTGGTTTCAACCGCTGGTTCTCATGTAAGCTGGAGCTTTGGAAAAATGCAAAAAGTGCCCTTGACCCCTGAAAACTCTAAAGCGCTGCTCGAGATCTCGCAGAACGTCATCTATCTGATGGGCGCGAGCTTTGTTCTGGGCAGTCTGTTTACGCTGTTTCTGTTGCTGGTGCTTGACTTTGTTCGGCGAAACAAAACTGAGCAGTAATGTGCCACACGGTCCCGCTCATCGCACGCAGCGCCGGAAAAATCTATTCATGCTGGCTTTTCTTGTGGTGCTGATGGCGCTGTTTTATGCTATGACGATTGTGAAAATGTCGCCCCAATAAATAGCCATGCACAAGCATCGTTCTCTGGTGATTAATACCGCCGCACTTGCTCTAGGCATGTTCATGCTCGCTTACGCATCCGTGCCGCTTTACCGATTGTTTTGTCAGGTGACCGGCTATGGCGGCACCACACAAACCGCGACGAAATTGCCCGACAAAATTTATGACCGCGCCATTACGGTGACCTTCAATGCTGATACGGACCCTAACCTGCCGTGGGGATTTAAACCCGGCGAGCCGCAACGTATTGTGCGGGTGGGGGAGCATGGCCTGACCTATTATAAGGCAGAAAATAAAACGAATCAGCCGGTGGTGGGTATGGCGACTTACAACGTGGTGCCGCACCGTGCTGGGCAGTATTTTGTGAAAATCGCCTGTTTCTGCTTTGAAGAGCAGACGCTGGAGGCCAACCAGAAAGTGGACATGCCGGTATCGTTTTTTATTGATCCGAAAATCATGGACGATCCGGATCTGAAACATGTGAATACAATTACCTTGTCCTATACATTTTTTCTTAATAAGTAGAACCCCGCACTTGTTGCGGGGTCTGGTTTTTGTTATAACTATTCCCCGCAATCAAGTTCACGACCGGACCCCGCCATGCGGCGGGGCTACTTAAGGAGTTATCAGCTATGGCGCATCATGAACATCACGGCGGTCAGACCCACCCCTATCATCTGGTGAATCCCAGCCCGTGGCCGCTGGTGGGTTCTCTTTCGTTAATGACGCTTGCCATCGGTGCGGCGCTAGCTTTCCACAAACACCAGATTGGTTTTGTAGTGCTTTTGCTTGGTTTTGCGATGTCGCTTTACACCATGTATGGCTGGTGGCGTGATGTGGTGAAAGAATCCGTAGTTGACAAAGCGCACACCGCGCCGGTGAGCCATGGCCTTCGTGTGGGCATGGTGTTGTTTATTGTGTCCGAGCTGCTGTTTTTTGCGGCATTTTTCTGGTCGTTTTTTAATGCCAGCACGCTGCCCAAGCTGCCGGTAACGCAGGATGATATCTGGGCGATTGCGCAAGGCATCTGGCCGCCTGCCGGTATTGTGCCGTTTGATCCGTTCCACCTGCCGTTTCTCAATACACTGATTCTTCTTCTCTCTGGCACAACCGTGACCTGGGCGCACTGGTGCATTTTGCAGAATGACCAGAAAGGCACCATTCAGGCACTGTGGTACACCGTGATTCTCGGAGTCATTTTTACATTCCTGCAGGCTTATGAATATTCGCATGCCGCATTTGGTTTCAAGGATGGTGTCTATGCTACGAACTTCTACCTTGCGACCGGCTTTCACGGGTTCCACGTATTGGTTGGCACCATTTTCCTCGCGGTGTGCCTTATGCGCTCTTACAAGGGGCATTTTTCACCGCAGAAGCATCTCGGTTTTGAGTTTGCTGCGTGGTACTGGCATTTTGTCGATGTGGTGTGGCTGTTCCTGTTTATCTTCATCTATATCGACTTTGCTAACAAACCCGGTGTGCTGAATGCCGCGATGTGGATGGCGATTCTCACCATGGTCGGTATGCTCGTTGCAGCGGTGGTGTTTGGCATGCGCTTTGTGAAAAGCGGCGGCTTTGCTAAAATCGCCAGTCACCACTGACTCACCTCAAAAATGTTTCACGTGAAACATTTTGCCAAACCCTCACCCCGACCCTCTCCCTAAGAGGGAGAGGGGGAAGTAACTAAAAATGTTTCACGTGAAACATTTTGCTTACTTACTACACGTCGTCCCGCGAGCGCGCGCGTGATTTGTCGTGAGGCAGGCTGGGCGCAGTAATCGCTAAATCAGGCTGGCCGCCGATTTCCATCTTGTAGCCGTTCCACCAGTTGCGACCCTGCATGCGGCTTTCCAAAAACTCCTGATCAATCTCGAGGCGTTTGGCTGCCCGCACGGTGATCAGCGCTGTGAGTGCCGAAGCGCCTAGCGCAAGTATGGATCCAAATGCACCAAGCCCGGGTGCAGCGATCGTCAGCACCACCAGCCCTAAGGTGAGTGCAGACCCGATCACTTTGATTCGAAACGCCCGGTTCGCCAAGTTGTCACGCATGGCAGAAAATTCAGGATTTTGATTAAATGCGGAATCTGACATAAGAAAAGCTCCTTTATTTCAGCCATTATAACCAAATTCGGGAAGTAGAAATGCGAAGATTCCGTGAAATTCCGATTAGTACCTGTGACAGGAGCTGTCAAAAATGTTTCACGTGAAACATTTTTGTGTTTTATAACAGGCAGATAGTCAAAGATTTCCTCTTCCCGAACAGCAGGAAATGTGCATGCCGATCATCAAGGGTGAAGACTAGACCCCGCCATGCGGCGGGGTTTGATTTAAGCCTTCGCCTTCTTGCCTTTTTTGATTGGGGCGATTTTGGATTGCTGCTCGTCGATCGCTTCCATGGCGGCGATGGCGGCGAGGTTCAAGATCTCCGAAATCGTTGCTGACATCTGTACGATCTGCGCCGGGCGGGAAAGCCCCATGGTGATCGGCCCGATGGTGACATTATCGGAGAGTTCCTGCAGCAGGTTCGAGGCGATATGCGCCGAATGCAGCGCCGGCATCACCAGCACGTTGGCCGGAGCCGACAGGCGGCAGAACGGATACAGGCTCATCAGCTCCTTGTTGAGCGCAACTTCGGCGGACATCTCGCCGTCATATTCGAAATCGACCTTCATAGCGTCCAGCACCTTCACCGCATCGCGGATGCGAGCGGATTTTTCACGCATGGGGTTGCCGAAGGTGGAATAGGAAAGCAGCGCCACACGCGGGTCATGCCCCATTTTGCGCGCTTTGGCCGCCATGCATGTAGCGATGGTGGCAAGCTTTTCCGGCTCGGGCAGTTCCTGCACAGCAGTATCGCCGAAGAAGAGGGTTTTGCCTTTGGCCATGACCATGGTGATGCCAAACAGGAACTCGTCCTTCTTCACATCAATCACGCGGGTGATATTATCCAGCGACATGCTGTAGTTGCGTGTGAGGCCGGTGATCATAAGATCGCCATGGCCAGCATGGAGCATGCAGGCGGCGAAGATGTTGCGATCATTTTTCACCATGCGTGCTACATCGCGGTACAGGAAACCCTGACGGTTGAGGCGCGGGTAGAGATAGTCGATATACTCATCGACATGCTTGCTTTTAGCGGCGTTGGCCACTTCGATGTTTTTGTAATCGATCACGCCCATTTTTTTCATTAGCTCGTGGATGCGCTCTTCGCGGCCAACGAGTATCGGCTTGCCATAGCCGTTATCGCGCCACTGCACGGCGGCGCGGATGATTTTTTCTTCCTCGCCTTCAGCAAAAATCGCACGCTGCGGGTTTTCGCGCACTTTGTCGAAAATCTGCTGCATGGAGTTCGCGGTCGGGTCGCGGCGGGCGGCGAGCTCTTTTTTGTAGGCATTGATGTCGATGATTGGTTTGCGTGCCACTTTGGTGCGCATCGCGGCCTGCGCGACGGCAACCGGCACGGTCGTCATCAGGCGCGGGTCAAACGGCGCGGGGATGATATAGTCCGGCCCATATTCCATCTGACGGCCAGCATAGGCGGCGAGCACTTCTTCCGGCACATCTTCGCGGGCGAGCGCGGCGATGGCTTCAGCAGCGGCAACTTTCATTTCCTCGTTGATCTGCGAGGCGCGGCAATCGAGCGCGCCGCGGAAGATGTAAGGAAAGCCCATCACATTGTTGACTTGGTTGGGATAGTCGCTGCGGCCGGTCGCGATAATGGCGTCGGAGCGCACCGAGCGCACATCTTCCGGCGTGATTTCCGGATCAGGATTAGCCATGGCGAAAATGATCGGATTTTTGGCCATCGACTTCACCATCTCTTTGGTGACCGCGCCTTTGGCGGCAAGCCCCATGAACATGTCGGCGCCTTCCATGGCTTCAGCCAGCGTGCGTTTGCTGGTTTTCACCGCATGCGCCGATTTCCACTGGTTCATGCCTTCGGTGCGGCCTTCATAGATCACGCCTGACTTATCGACTAAGAGGGCGTTTTCGTGCTTGATGCCCATGCGCTTGACCAGCTCGAGGCAGGCAATGCCCGCGCTGCCCGCGCCGAGCACAACCATTTTAATGTCTTTGAAATTGCGGCCGGTTAAATGCGCGGCGTTAATCAAGCCGGCGGCCGTGATGATCGCGGTGCCATGCTGGTCGTCATGGAACACGGGGATGTCCATCACCTCGCGCAGCTTCTGCTCAATGATAAAACATTCCGGCGCCGCAATATCTTCGAGGTTAATACCGCCCCACGAGGGCCCAAGCAGCTTCACGCAGTTGATGAAGGCTTCGGTATCGGTGGTATCGACTTCGATATCGATCGCGTCGATATCCGCAAAGCGCTTGAACAAAATCGCCTTGCCTTCCATCACCGGCTTGCTTGCAAGCGCACCTAAATTCCCAAGGCCGAGAACCGCCGTGCCGTTGGAGACCACTGCTACAAAGTTACCGCGCGCGGTATAGTCGTAGGCTTTGGCCGGATCTTTGTTGATCTCAAGGCACGGCACCGCCACGCCCGGCGAATAGCCCAGCGACAGGTCGCGCTGCGTCATCAGCGGCTTGGTGGGCAGGATGGAGAGTTTGCCCGGCTGGCCTTCCGCATGGTAGGCGAGGGCTTCGGCGTCGGTAATCGGTTCTTTTTCGTATTTGGTCATAACTCGCGTCATTCTGGCTGTTTATCATCCCCGCGAAAGCGGGGATCCTGAAGGTCGTTCAGGATTCCTGCTTTCGCAGGAATAATAAATTGCTGCACCGCAGCATAAGTTGGTGTTTTACAAAGGAAAAATGTGCATCGCACAAGAAAGGGGGAAAGGCAAGCTAAAAAAGCCCTATCTCAGCCAATTCCTTTGCCACCTGACTTTGATTTGGCAGCAGCAGGCAGCTTTTCAACTTCTTTGATAAGGTTGCTGTATTTATCTTTGATAGTTTCGATCGCTCGCGCCATTTGTGTGTATTGATTCAGCGGTGGCGCTGATATCGCGGATTGATCAGGGCTTAGGCTGATGTCGCGCAAGAGTTTAGCCAGCGGGTCACCCTTATTTTTGCTTTCGGCCTGCCCAACGGCTCCTTTGTCAGATCCTTTGCTATTGTGCGTTGAGTTAATTAGCTGCTCCAGATCGGCAGCTTTGCCATTGAGTTTCACAATCTCAGTGTTTATCAGGAACTCGCCTTTATTAAGCTGATCGATTAGCTCCTCGCTTGCCTCCGTAATATTCTCAGTAGCCAGCATCTGTAGCGTTTCCAACATTGATGTTGCTCTTTCACGGATGGTGCGCATTGGGGAACCAGTCTTGGGCTTGGCCAGATCCGTGAAATAGCCGCCGAATGTGGCGGGATAGCCTGGAAGGGTATTTTCAAGCACTCTGGATATTAGAATATCACTGGCCATTTTTTTGATTGGGCTTGTGTTTGCCATGGTGAAGCCTTGTCTTGCGGTTATTGTTTACTGGTTATAAGGTTTAACTAAGATTTTAACCGAAAATGATTTCCTAATCACTCTTTATTTTTATGGCTCTTAGAGATCAAGTTATTGATATTCCTAGGGAGGCAGAGGCAGCCACCCCCGCCATGGCGCAGTATCTCGCGCTCAAGAGCCAGCATGCGGACTATTTGCTGTTTTACCGCATGGGCGATTTTTACGAGCTGTTTTTTGAAGATGCCGTGGTCGCCTCGCAGGTGCTGGACATTGCGCTGACCAAGCGCGGCAAACACGCCGGCGAGGATATTCCGATGTGCGGTGTGCCGGTGCATGCCTATGATACCTACCTTGAAAAGCTGATTCGCGCTGGCTGCAAAGTCGCCATTGCCGAGCAGCTGGAAACGCCGGAAGAAGCCAAAAAACGTGGCTATAAGGCGGTGGTTTCCCGCGATGTGGTGCGCATTGTCACGCCCGGAACGATTACCGAAGAAAGCCTGCTGGATGGCCGGCGCTCGCAGTATCTCTGCGCGGTGATAGCGCCGCTGCGCGCAGCGCTTGTAAGCCTTGCGTGGCTTGAGATTACCACGGGTGAGTTCCGCGTGGTCAGCATTGCGCCAGAACAGCTCGCGGCCGAGCTTTCCCGCCTGAGCCCGCGCGAGATTCTGGCGGCTGATGATGAGAGCCAGCCATGGCAGGCGCTGTGGCGTGAGCAGCTGTCGCTGCAGCCGAAACATGTGTTTGATTATGAGCGTGCCCGGCGGCTTCTTCAGGAGAATTATCAGCTTGCATCGCTTGCGGTGCTCGGTGATTTCAGCGAGCAGGAAATCGCAGCCTGCGGCGCGCTGCTGGACTATGTGAAGCTCACGCAGAAAGGGGTGATGCCGCGGCTTGATCGCCCGTCCAAGGAACTATCCTCTGCTTACATGCAGATTGATGCGGCCAGCCTGCGCAACCTCGAACTGATGCAAACGCTTTCCGGCGAAAGGAAAGGCAGCCTCTTTGCTGTGATGGATGAAACCATGACCGCCAGCGGCAGCCGGCTGCTGGCAAGCTGGCTTTGCGCGCCGCTGACTGATCCGCGTGCGATGAGCAGCCGGCAGGGTCAGGTGGCGTTTTTCAAAGACGATGCCCGCCTGCGCGGCGATGTGCGTGAGGTACTGCGGGCGGCGCCGGACATGGAGCGCGCGCTCTCGCGCCTTTCGCTTTCGCGCGGCGGCCCCAGGGATTTGTTGGCAGTGGCGCAGGGGCTTTCAGCAGCGCAGCAGATTTGCCGCTTATATGCCGACAAAGCCCTGCCGCAGGCGCTGGCCGAAAGCAGTCAGGCTTTTGCTGGCCATGAGGGGCTGGTTGATGTGCTCACCCGCGCGATCAAACCGGAGGCCGGGCTGTTTACGCGCGATGGTGATTTTGTTGCCAGCGGCTACCACGGCGCGCTGGATGAGCTGCGCTCGCTGAAGCACGAGGGCGCGCGGCGCATCGCGGCGCTTCAGCAGCGCTATATGGAGGCGACCGGCATCAATACGCTCAAAATTCGCTATAATAATATTCTCGGTTACTACATCGAAATCACGCAGACACACCAGAGCAAGGTGACGCAGGATTTTATCCACCGCCAGACGCTGGCGAGCAACCTTCGCTACACCACGGTGGAACTTTCGCAGCTGGAGCGCGATATTTCTGAAGCCGCCGACAAGGCGCTGAAGCTCGAGCTGGAGATTTTTGAGGAGCTTTCGGCGCGTGTGATTGCGGCATCGGAGCCGGTGGTGGCAGCGGCGCGCGCGCTTTCGCACGCGGATGTGCTGGCCGCGCTCGCAGAACTTGCCGCAAAGCGCCGCTATGTGCGCCCGGAAATGAATGCATCGCTCGAGTTTCATATTCACAAAGGCCGCCACCCGGTGGTGGAAGCAGCGCTTGCCGCCAGCACGCGCCAGCCCTTTATTGGTAATGATACGGATCTCGCGCCTGAGCGGCGATTGTGGCTGCTGACGGGGCCGAACATGGCCGGTAAATCGACCTTCCTGCGCCAGAACGCGCTGATTGCCATTATGGCGCAGATGGGCAGTTTTGTGCCGGCAGACGCAGCGCGCATCGGCGTGGTGGATAAGCTGTTTTCACGCGTGGGCGCGGCGGATGATCTGGCGCGTGGCCACTCCACCTTCATGGTGGAGATGGTGGAAACCGCAACGATCCTGAGCCAGGCAACCAGCCGCTCGCTGATTATCCTCGATGAAATCGGCCGCGGCACTGCGACCTTTGACGGGCTTTCGATCGCGTGGGCGGTGGTGGAGCATCTCCACCATGTCACCAGGGCGCGCGCGCTGTTTGCTACCCATTACCACGAGCTGACGCAGCTCACCGAAACCCTTGCCTCGCTTGCCTGCTACACGATGAAGGTGAAGGAATGGAAAGGTGAGCTGGTGTTTCTTCATGAGGTCGCGCCGGGCACGGCGGATCGTTCCTACGGTATTCACGTGGCGAAGCTGGCCGGCCTGCCGCAGGCAGTGACCCGCCGCGCCTCAGAGATTCTGGGGCAGCTGGAAGCGCAGCACCAGCAGCAGGTGCCGGCGAGTTTGCCGCTGTTTTCTTATGCTCCGTCTGATCAGCAGAGCGATGGTAGAGGCGATGAGGTTCTCGCAGAACTCGAGTCCATCAACCCTGACGAACTCTCGCCGAAAGAAGCGCTGGAAGTGCTGTATCGGCTCAAAAAGCTCGGCTAGCTTTGTCATGCTCGGGCTTGACCCGAGCATCCATCTTCACTAGTTTTTTGATGGATCCCCGGCTCAAGGCCGAGGATAACGAGATTATGCCCTCCATTACCCTCATCATCAGCGGTTCGATCGCGGCGATTAAAGCACCAGAATTAATTCGCCAGCTGCGTGCGAAGAAGATCGCTGTGCACTGCATCATCACGCGCGGGGGTATGGAATTTGTTGATCTGAAAGAAATCAAAAAACTATCCGGCAACGACGTTTCGACCGATCTTTTTTCGCCCAAGGAAAAAAAGGAGATGTGGCATATTCGTTTCTCCCGCGAAACGGATTTGCTGCTGGTTGCGCCTGCTTCCGCTGATATCATCGCCAAGATGGTGCATGGTATCGCGGATGATATGGCGAGCGCCACGCTGCTTGCGAACAATAAAAAGCTCCTCGTTGCGCCCGCGATGAACACGCAGATGTGGAACCACCCGGCGACGCAGCGCAATATCGCCCAGCTGAAAGCCGATGGTGCGCAGGTGATCGAGCCGGGCGTGGGCATGCTCGCCTGCGGTGAAGAAGGCCCCGGGCGCATGGCGGAGCCGGAGGAGATTGTGGAAGTGGTTTTGTTGTCATTGCGAGCGCAGCGAAGCAATCCAGTGTCTGGATCGCCACGGCCGCTACGCTCACTCGCGATGACGGGGATAAAAGCCCTCGTCACCTCCGGCCCCACGCATGAGTCGATTGACCCGGTGCGCTACATTGCCAACCGCTCCAGCGGCAAGCAGGGGCACGCTATCGCGGAAGCGCTCGCTAAAGCTGGTGCGAAGGTCACGCTGGTTTCCGGCCCGACGCAGCTGGCTGATCCTGCGGGTGTTTCGGTGGTGCACGTGACCACCGCGCGCGAGATGTATGATGCGGTGCATCGTGCGCTGCCAGCCGATGTGGCAGTGTTTGCAGCGGCAGTGGGGGACTGGCATGTGAAGCCGGCAGCGCAAAAAATAAAAAAACAAGCAGGCAGAGCGCCCAGCCTGAGCCTAAAAGAAAACCCAGATATTCTGAAAAGCGTGGCGCAGCATAAGACGAAACGCCCTAAATTAGTGGTTGGCTTTGCGGCGGAAACCGAAAAACTTGCCGGCCATGCGGCAAAGAAATATCACGCCAAGGGGGCGGATTGGGTGCTTGCCAATGATGTTTCCGGCGGTAAAGTGTTTGGAAGCGACCGCAACCGCGTGCTATTGATCACGGCTTCGGGCAGACAGCCGTGGCCGGAGATGAGCAAGGCGGAAGTGGCTTCGAGGTTGGTGGAAGAAATAATTTTGTCATTGCGAGCAAAGCGAAGCAATCCAGTTTAAACTATTCTGGATTGCTTCGTCGCGCTGCTCCTCGCAATGACGATTTTAAAGAGAAGGAAAAATAATGAGTGTCCTCATACAAGTTACCCAGCTTCCCCATGGTGCGGATCTGCCGCTTCCTGCCTATGCCACCGAGCATGCGGCGGGCATGGATCTGATTGCAGCGGTGGAAGGAAGGCTCACCCTCGGCTCGCTCGAGCGCCAGCTCATTCCTACCGGCTTTGCCATGGCGCTTCCGGAAGGCTACGAGGCGCAGGTGCGCCCGCGCTCGGGGCTTGCGTTTAAGCATGGCGTCACCGTTTGTAACGCGCCCGGAACGATTGATGCGGATTATCGCGGCGAGGTGAAGGTGCTGTTGGTGAATTTAAGCCACGAGCCGTTTGTGATTGAGCGCGGTATGCGGATCGCCCAGCTGGTGATTGCGCCGGTAACACGCGGCGAGTGGCAGGTCGCGGACAGTTTGGATGATACTGCGCGCGGCGCTGGCGGTTTTGGGTCAACGGGAATGAAAGCGGCAAAACCATGACCACACAACTTGACGCGCCCGGCCGCGGCCGGATTTATGAGAATATCCTTGCCACCATCGGTAACACGCCGCTGATTCGCCTCAGCGCGCTTGCGAAAGAGGCGGGTGCGAAGGCTGAGGTGCTGGTGAAGGCAGAGTTTTTTAATCCGCTCTCTTCGGTGAAGGATCGTATTGCACTTGGAATGATCGAGGCGGCGGAAGCAAGCGGCAAGCTTCAGGCGGACACGCTGCTGGTGGAACCGACTTCGGGCAATACCGGCATTGCGCTGGCGTTTGTGTGCGCAGCCAAAGGCTATAAGCTTACCCTTACCATGCCGGAGAGCATGTCGCTGGAGCGCCGGAAAATGCTGAAGTTTCTCGGCGCTGAGCTGGTGCTCACGCCCAAGGAGCAGGGCATGAAAGGCGCCATCGCGAAGGCGGAGGAAATTCTGGCGGCGAATAGCAATGCGCTGATGCTGCAGCAATTCAAGAACGAAGCGAACCCCGCCATCCACCGCCGCACCACCGCCGAGGAAATCTGGCGCGATACGAACGGCAACATCGATGTGTTTATTTCCGGCGTTGGCACGGGCGGCTGCATCACCGGCACCGGTAGTGCGCTTAAGGCGAAAAATCCTGCCATTAAAATCATCGCCGTCGAGCCGGAAGATTCGCCGGTGCTCTCCGGCGGCAAGCCCGGGCCACACAAGATTCAGGGCATTGGCGCAGGCTTTGTGCCGGATGTGCTTTCGCGTGAGCTCATCGATGAGGTGATCGCCATTTCAAACGATACTGCTTTTGCCACCGCGCGCCGGGCTGCCAAGCTTGAGGGATTGCCGGTGGGGATTTCTTCCGGCGCGACGCTGGCCGCAGCACTGGAAGTGGCTGTGCGGCCGGAGATGGAAGGAAAGCGCATCGTCGTCATTGCGGCATCGCAGGCGGAGCGCTATATTTCTACGGATTTGTTTGCGGAGTGATACGGCTGTCATCCCCTATAATTTCGCCTACTGACGAAATTCGGGGAATGACGGAGCGTGACGCTCCCGCCGCCTTAGCATCACATACACCACATACGCGCCGAGCAGCTTGCTGGCGATCATGGTGGCTAGTGTCCACCAGCTGAACAGGCCGGGAATGGCCGCATTTGCGCCCGTTAAATAAATGATGCTATCGACCGGCGCGCTGGCGAGGCTGGAGATCATTACACGCGCCGAGAGCGGTTTTTTGCTGAAGGTATAGAGCGCCCAGTCCACCAGCTCGCTGACCAGAAAAGCCGCGCCGCTGGCGGCCGCAATTTCTGGCGGCGCCATGGCAAACGAGATGGCAACCCCGATGATGAGGGGAATAAAAATATACTGCCCGATCTCGCGCTGCGCGAAATCGCGAAATACCAGCACCAGCCCGACGGCAATGGAAAAGGGTGACCACATGCCGCCATCCGGCAGCTCAACCAGCGGTGTCCAGGAAAATGCCCAGTTCACAAAGGGAATGAGTAGCAGGTAGAGGAGGGTGAAGCGGTAGCGCATCGAAGATGTTTAGGGGGTTGCGTAGGTTTCGGAAGTTTCGTAAGTCTAGCTTAAGCAACCTTCGCAACTTCCGCAACCTACGAGACCTATGGAGCTTACTGACGATCAGCGCCGCCGCTATGCGCGCCACCTTGTTTTGCTGGAGATCGGCGAGGCAGGGCAGGCAAAGCTGCTTAGTTCCTCAGCGCTGGTGATCGGCGCGGGTGGGCTGGGAAGCGCGGCGATCAGCTATCTGGCGGCGGCAGGGGTGGGGCGCATCGGCATCTGCGAGCATGACCGCGTGGACTTATCGAACCTGCAGCGGCAGGTGATGTATGAGATGGGGGATTTGGGGCGGCTTAAAATCGAAGCGGCGGCGGATCGCGTGAATGAATTAAATCCAGATATTGAGCTGGTTCTTTTTCCGCGCCGTATCCACGCGGATAATGCTAGGGAGATGGTGCGCGAGTTTGATGTGGTGCTGGATGGCTCGGATAATTTTGCGACGCGGTTTGTGGTGGCTGATAGCTGCGCGGCGGAAAAAAAGCCGCTGATTTCTGCCGCTATCAGCGGGTTTGAGGCGCAGCTTTCCACCTTTAAACCCTACCTTGGCGCGCCCCACCCCAGCTACCGCGACCTCGTGCCCGAGATGCCTGAGCGTGAAGTGAGCTGTGCGCAGGAGGGTATTATTGGCCCGCTGGCCGGGATGCTCGGCAGCATGCAGGCCTTGGAAGCCATGAAAGAGTTGCTTGGCATTGGCCAGTCGCTTTCTGGCAGGCTATGGTGCTATGATGGGCTTTCTGGGCAGGCAAGAATAATAAAAATTATTGTAAACCAGCAACTTGTTGTGTAATGATACGGCATGCGTAAGGCGTTAATCATCTGGATAAGCAGCGTGCTTGCTGCAGCGAATGTCTGGGCGGCCGAGGTTGGCAATTCCGGCCTGCCGATTCCAAGGTTTGTCAGCTTGAAAAACGAAGAAACCAATGTGCGAACCGGTCCCGGCACCCGCTATCCGATCGCGTGGATCTATCGCCGCGAAAACCTGCCGGTAGAGGTGGTGGAAGAATTCGATCACTGGCGAAAAATCAAGGATGTTGAAGGTGCGAGCGGCTGGGTGCATAAAATGATGCTCGATGGCAGCCGATACGTGATGATTACCGGAACAGAACCCTGCCTGATGCTCAGCGCCGCGGAGACCAATGCAAGGCCGCTACTGAAAGCCAAGCCGGGCGTGATTGCTTCGGTGGTTGAATGTGAGCGTGCATGGTGCCGCCTTCAGGTGGAAGGGCGCAAAGGCTGGGTTGAAAAGAAGCGCATCTGGGGTGTGTATCCCGATGAGGTGTTTGATTAGGGCAGGGACAATGATTGCGTCCGTCAGCCGACCGGGGGCTCAAACTTGGTGCCGAGATGGATGTAGTGGCAGAGCTTAACGATCTCCAGCGTGAGATCGGCCATGCGTTCCAGATTCTTAATGACAAACAGCATGTGGGTGGATTCAACCAGCTGCGTGCGATCCCCCAGATCCTGCTGCAGCAGCTGCTGGATCTTTTTATACAGGCCGTCAGCTTCATCTTCCTGCGCAAGCAATGTTGAGGCTTTTGCCTCATCATATTCCTGCACAAGGCTCATGCTGCTCATCAGCATCCTATCAATCAATTGCTTCAGACCCCGCGCCTCGGACACAAAGGCAGGCTGAACTGGCCGCTGTAGCCTGATGGTACGCTTCACGCAGTTCTTGGCCATATCACCCATGCGCTCCAGCGCCGCTGAAAGCTTAAGCATGGTCACGGTAAAGCGAAGCTCATCACCGATGAGCGTATATTTAGAAAGGATGCTGGCGACATTTGTCTCAATCTGAATTTCAAGTGCATTGATTTTTTTATCCAGCAGCTTGGCATCCGCATTATCTGAAATCTGGTTTCCCAGCGCCTCATCAAACAAACGCAGCTGCTCACTGACCATCGCCGCCATTTGCTGGATCATGCCATAAAGGGCATTAAATTCAGTATCGAGCCCTTTGAAGGCGTGGTTTTCAAATTTAATCATGCCTTGTATTATTCATGAATTTCGGTGCCTTGGGAAGCTAAAAATCAACAAAGGCTTTCATCGGGCTGGGCGGAATCTCCAGTGAGAGCAGTTTTTCGGCGATCAGCGGTGCGACCTGACCGGGTCTGCCGAGTGCCTGCCACGGCTCCAGATTTGCTTTAAACGCAGGATTTATGGCTTGTGCGAGTGCAGCGGCAATCGCATCGCGGCTGCAGGTGCAGTCAATCACGCCCGGTGCACGCAGGCGGCCTTTCTGACGATCGCCGATATTGACGGTGGGGGTGGCAAGCACCGGTGCCTCGATCATTCCGCTGGAGGAATTGCCAATCACGACGTCTGCCGCGCGTATCGCGCTTAAATAACGCAGCGAGCCAAGCGACGGCGAAAATAAGGTGCGCGCTCTGCCGGCGGCATAGGCGCGCAGCCTTTCATTGATGGCGTGCCCGCCGCTATCAGCGTTGGCGCCGGTGATGATTAACGTCGCATCTGGCTGGCTTTCCAGCGCCGCAAGCACTTCTTCCAGCTGCGCCAGAGGCTGTGTGGCAGCGAGGGTTTCAGGATGGTAGGTGAGCAGCAGCAGCGGCGTATCCAGCGCGATTTCAAGCGATTGCGATAAGGCTTCGCGGTCAAGCAGCGCAAGTCTTGTAACATTATCGATGCCCGGCGCACCTGCGATAAACACACGCGCGGCGTTTTCCCCCAGCTGCATGATGCGACGTGCGTAAGGCTCAGCGGTGGCGAAATGCCAGTAGCTCAGCTTGGTAATGGCGTGGCGGATCGATTCATCCACGGCGCCTTCGGTCACCTCACCGCCATGAATATGGGCAATCGGAATCCCAAACATCAGCGCAGAGCTGGCGGCGGCCAGCATCTCATAGCGATCGCCCAGAATCACGAGCAGATCGGGAGAAAGTTTAGGTAGCACACCGGCCAGCTCACTGCTCAGCCTTGCCATGGCGCGTACGATGTCTTTGGGACGGTCGCCCGCTTGTTTCATGTCGATGGTGGCGGCGATGTCAAACCCATCCTGCTCAATGTCGCGAAGTGTCATGCCATGCGCGGCGCTGAGGTGGGTGCCGGTGACCAGAAGCTGCAGGCTTTCTGCGCCGCCGCGCTCAATGATTTCACGCATTGTCCAGCGAAGCAGGCCATATTCTGCGCGCGTGGCGGTGATGACTGCAATTTTTCTAGACATAAGCAAGGCCGTGTTTAACGCTCGATGGCAGGTTGATGATGCGGTCGCTGAGCGATTCTGTGAGTGACAGGTCGCTGTGCGGGCTTTCGCGATACATGGGCAGCTGATGCAGCGGTGTCCAGACCGGCCGGGCAAGCACACCTGCATCATGCAGCGCTTGCAGGCAGGCATCGCGCGTGCTGGCACAGGGCTCATCGAGTAGCAGCGTGGTCAGCCAGTAATTGCTTTGTGTGCCCTCAGGCTCAGCCAGTATGCGAGCGCCGCGCACGGATTCAAATTGTTCGATGTAGCGCTGCGCAAGCAGGCGCTTGGCCGCTACAAACCGCGATAGCTGTTCCAGCTGCGCGACGCCAAGGGCAGCATTGAGGTTGGGAAGGCGATAATTCCACGCCACGGCATCATGATCAAACGCCCAGCGATGGGGAAGTTTGGCGGTGGTGGTCAGGTGCTTCAGCTGCTGGTAGTGCGTTTCGTCCTGAATCAATATGGCGCCGCCGCCACCGGTGGTAATGATTTTATTGCCATTAAAGCTCAGTATCGCCGTGCCGGAGCTGCCAACAGGCCGCCCCGCACGCGTGCTGCCAAGCGCTTCGGTGGCATCCTCAACCAGGGCGAGGCCGAACTTGTGCGCAATATCGCTTAATGCCTGCAGCTGGCAGGGATGGCCAAACACATCCACCGGCACCAGCGCACGCAGCGGGCGGCCGGTGTATTTGTTGCAGGTGATGCCGCCTTTGCGCTCGCCAATGTTACGCAGGTGAGCGGCGAGCTTTTCAGGGCATAGCCCAAGCGAATGTTCCTCGACCTCGACAAAATGAGGCGTAGCGCCGAGATGCGACGCCGCATTGGCGGTGGCCACAAAAGTGAGCGAGGGCATCAGCACTTCATCGCCGGGCTTGACGCCCGCATGATGCAGCGCCACCTGCAGCGCGCACGTGCCGCTTGCGACCACCACCGCATGGCGTGCGCCGCAAGCTGCGGCTAAATCTTTTTCAAAGCGATCCACAAAACTGCCAACCGACGACACCCAGCCTTCATCAATGCAGGACGATACATAGGCTTTTTCATTACCGGTAAATAGCGGCTCGTGCAGCGCTACCGGTCTTGAGGCGGTGCCAATCACTGAGTTGATTGCCGCTAGAATATCAGAGGGTGTAGCGTGTGGCATCGTGGTAATGGTTGCGATGGTGAGGATCAGCAAACCAGTTAATGGTTGCGCTAAGCCCATCTTCGAGCGAGGTTTGTGGCTTCCAGCCCAGAAGCCTGTTTGCTTTGCTGAAATCGCAGCAGAGGCGCTCAACTTCGCTGTTTTCCGGGCGAAGCCGCGCAGCATCAGTTTTTACAATGAGCGTTTTGCCGGTGAGTTTTTCAACCAGACGCACCGTGCCTTCAATCGAAATTTCGCGGCCGCTGCCGATATTGATGACCTCGCCGATCGAGGCGCTGTGATCCAGTATGGCAATCATTCCGGATACGGTATCATCAACATAATTAAAGTCACGTGTTGGAGTTAGTGAGCCGAGCGCAAGCTCGCCGCTGCCTGTCAGCGCCTGCAGGATCATGGTGGGCAGCACCGCGCGCAGGCTCTGGCGCGGGCCGTAGGTGTTAAACGGGCGGACGGTGGCCACTGGTGTGCCAAATGCTGCATAGTAGGAGTAAGCAATCTGATCCGCGCCGATTTTACTCGCAGAGTAAGGAGACTGGCCAACGAGCGGGTGAGTTTCGGGAATCGGCACGATTTGCGCGGTGCCATAGACTTCTGAGGTCGAGGTATGCACCACTTTCTGGATGCCAAGATCACGCGCCGCCTGCACCACGTTCAGCGTGCCCATGACGTTGGTTTCGACATATGAGGCCGGTGCGACATAAGAATAGGGAATGGCAATCAGCGCCGCAAGATGCATCACCGCATCGCACCCTTTCATCGCCTCGCGCACACAGAAGGGATCACGCACATCGCCCATCACCAGCTCCACCTGCGAGCGGGTTTTTTCCGGCAGCGTATCCAGCCAGCCATAGCGCCCGAAAGAGTTATAAAGCGCCATCGCTTTGACACGACGCCCCTGGCGCACCAGTGCTTCGGTCAGATGCGAACCAATGAAACCATCAGCGCCGGTGATGAGGATAGAGTGGGGGGCGGTCATGAGAAGTTATGAAACGTTTCCGGATGACGCAGATTAGACCGAGCAGGGGGCTGGGTGCAAGTGTTTAGCGCGGCTACGCCAGCGCTCAGGCCAGCGGCGAGCCGGCAGGGACATCGTAGGGGATTTTTTTGCCATCTTTCAGCAGGTAAGGGCCGGGGTAGCCGGGATAGGTGGTGGCCAGAATGCGCCGCTGTTTTTCCTGAGGCGGCATGGCCTCGGTGATTTCACATAACGCATTGAGCTGGCGGCGTGTGAAGGCAGGCCGCGTCCATTGGCGATGGTGGCGTGTGAACGGATCGCCGGTGGCATAGCGCGACAGCTGGATGTGCAGCATTTCCAGCATGGTGACCATGGTTCGCAGTTTCAGCGTTTCCACACGATCATGCGGCAATACAGGAAATAAGGTTTCGGCAATCACCTCGCCGGTATCTACCCGTGGCAACATGTGGTGGCATACCGCACCAAACTGCGCGGCGCCTTCGTACAGCGCGAAATTATAGCAACCTGTGCCGGGATAGTCGCATGAGCCGGGGTGAAAGTTAATGGCGTCTTTTGACCGCTCAAGTACATCCGCGGGCACAATCCACGGCGAAAGAAACGAAATGAGAAGCGTGATGGAAGGGATGTCAAACGCCGCTGGCGCAGCATCACCCGGCTGTCCCTGCTGCCAGATGACCGGCATGGGCGCGACCGCCTGCACAAGCTTTGCTGCCTGCTGCGACCAGAGGTCTTTTTTTGTCAGCAGCACAAGGGTCATGGCTGCCCGTTCATCTGCAGGCGGATGCGTTCAAGGTCATCATGGCGACCGATATCCAGCCAGTCCTCACGCAGTGGGTATACGGCGACATGCCTGCCTGATTGTGCCAGCGCCATCAACACGCCCGGCATATCTGCAGGCTGCCCTTGCGGGATGAAGTCCAGCGCGTCAGGATGCAGCGCATAAATGCCAGCGCTGATGAGGTCTTCATGCGTTGGTTTTTCGATGATGGTTTCCAGCCTGCCCTGATTCATGCGGATCACACCGTAGGGAACTTCAGTGCGATGGTGACGCGCACAGACCGTGGCAATGGCTGAGCTGTGCTGATGGTAATCCATCAGCTCGCCAAAATTCACGCTGGTGAGAATATCGCCGTTAATGACCAGCATGCTGCTGGTGGGGCGATGTTTGAGAAGTGAAAGCGCGCCTGCCGTGCCAAGAAATTCACGCTCGTGGAGATAGCGGATCTCGCAATTGAATTTTGCGCCATCGCCAAAATAGGATTCGATCATGTGGCCAAGGTAGTTGATCGCCAGGGTGAAGCGATGAAAACCCTGCTGCGTAAACTGGTTCAGGATGTGCTCGAGAATGGGCTTGCCCGCGAGATCAATCATGGGTTTGGGAATATCTGCCGTGATGGGCAATAAACGCTGGCCGCGCCCGCCCGCCATGATAACCACGTCGTTGTCACGCGTGACTTTCAGGAAACCTGTTAATGCATCATAGGTGGCGATTCCGTGCACCGTGCCATCGGGATTGAGCAGCGGCATCTGTTTGACCTGAGCCTGCCGCATGCCATGAATAATGTCCTGACGTGAACTGCTGGCTGCCATCACTGAGGGGTTGGCGTGCATTGCTTTGCTCACCGGTGATTCCAGTGTGCAGCCAGCGATCAGCGCGCGGCGGATATCACCATCGGTGAGCGAACCAATCATGCGGCCATCATCCGCAATCACAAGCGCAATGCGCGCCTCCGACGCATCAATGAAACGGATAGCTTCCATCAGGGTGGCGTTGTGGCGCACCTGCGCGCGCTCCGGCGGAATGAGTGAAAAGGGAGGATGATCTGGCATTATCTGACTCATGCAGCGAGCTCGTCTGGATCAAGCGGCATATCCGCTTCGTAATCGCGGCGGGCGGGCTTGCCAAGCAATTGCCAGTAGTGATTCGGGCTGATGCCGCCGGCTGGCCGTTTGCAGACAAGATTTTCTGCAGAAAAAAGCTCTCCGCGACGAACGGGCATTGCAGCCACCACGCTGCGGCGGGCGATGTTTCGGGTGTCTTTCTCCTGCGGCTGGCACTTTTTAACCCCATCGCCTGCGGCTGATTCGGTGAGGCGAATGGCCTGTACCATCTGCCGGAACGATGCGCCATCCAGCGAGGCTTTATGGTCAGGGCCGTGGGCATTGGTGTCGTAGGTCAGGTGTTTTTCGATCATGCACGCGCCCATCGCCACCGCTGCCACGGCAGCGGTGATGCCGGGGCTGTGATCCGAATAGCCAACCGGCAGGCCAAATTCGCTGGCAAGCGTTGGTATCGACCGTAGATTCAGGCTTTCAAACGGCGCCGGATATTGGCTGACACAGTGAAGCAGTGTGACGCGGCCTGAAAGCGAAGCACGCATGGCTGGCGTGAATGCGGCGGCAGGATCAGGATTGCCGGCGGCATGGCTCATGCCATGATGAAGAATGGATAGCGCGGCGCTGATTTCATCCAGATTCGACATGCCGGTCGAGAGTATGACCGGCAGGGGGCTTTGTGCTGCTGCCAGCAGCAGCGGGCCATGCGTGACTTCGCCTGATGCCAGCTTCAGATAGCGCATGGTGGTGGTGGCGAGCAGCTCGCGCAGGCTGGGCAGATCAAACGGTGTGCACAGAAAATCAATGCCGCGCTGCTCGCACGCTCGGCTGAGTGTCGCCATGGATCCGGCTGGAAGTGTCAATGTGCGTAGCATGTCGCGCTGCGAGACGTGATGATCAGCGAGGTTTTCTGCCTGATACTGTGCGGTTCTAGCGCTGGCTGTGACCAGAAGTTCCGGTATAAAAAGCTGAAACTTGACCGCATCCGCGCCGCAATCTGCCGCCAGATCGATGAGTTGCAGTGCGCGTTTTGGCGATCCATCGTGATTGACCCCAGCTTCTGCAATGATGTAGGTGCGCTGTGTCATGCGCTATTCCTTTTGTGCCGGGCGGTTTCTGCCAGCTGCAGGATGCGCTGGCAGGTGGCGCTGAAATCACTCGATTGCTCTTCATGGGTGCGGGCGAGCAGGGCGCTGTAGTGATGCTGAATATCTGCAAGCGCCGATTGCAGGCGCTGCTTCCTTCCGCTCGGCTCTGCCAGCGCAAGATCTTTGTGAAACCTTGAAGAAAGAATGACGCAGGAAGAGCCAAGCCGCGCATGCTCGGCCAGCACCTGAAGCGCCGGTAGCTCAGCGCTGCCGGAAATGGCGCCCAGACCACCAAACCCGAAGGGTTTATGGTGGCGCTTCATGATGGTGGCCATCGCATCGACCATGCCGCGTGCCAGTGGTTCGAACAGAAAATCCATGCCCAGCGAAAGATGCAGATCATTCAGGCCAAAAAAACATTCCTGAATCTCATTGCTGCGAACCATCTGCTCGAGCTGATGCATTGATTCGCTGGTTTCAATGAGTGGCAGGAGGCGGGTTCTTGATTGTAAAAGCCGCAGCGCCTCATGAACCTGCGAGAGATCGGTGATCATGGGCAGCATGACCCAATCGGCGCCGCCCTGCACAGCGGCATCAATTTCAGCCGCAGAGCCTTCATGGATGGGGTTAATCCGCACGATCAATTCTGCCTCGCGCAGCACTTCAGAAACTCTTGGAATGTCGGCAGGCGTGTGGCTGCTGATGAAGGTGGCGCGACTTGACTGGCGTTCTTTTTTGCCGATGGATTCCAGATCGACCATCACGCGCCCAACGCCGGCGGCCTCAGCATCAAGCGCCAGCGCGGGATCATTCGTAATCAGGATGGTGCGCATCATCAATTGGTCCCACGGCCGCTGATGACCGCCTGAACTGTTTTAAACAGAATACGGCAATCGAGAAAAAAACTGAGCGTTTCAACGTAGGTCAGATCATAAGCGGATTGCGTCTGGCTGTCGAGATTGCTGCGGCCGCTTACCTGCGCAAGGCCAGTAATGCCGGGGCGTACATGATGACGCTTTTCCCATGTGGCCGCGCTATATTGCGATTGCTGCGACGGTGTGTTGGGGCGCGGGCCGATCAGGCTCATGTCGCCCAGCAGGACATTCACCAGCTGCGGTAGCTCATCGAGTCCGGTGCGCCGCAGAAATCTGCCCAGCGGCGTGATTCGCGGGTCATTCTGGCTGGTTGAGAGCGGGCCTATCTGATCCGCATTTTCAACCATGGAGCGAAATTTATAGATCATGAATTCTTTGCCATTTCTGCCGGTGCGAACCTGACGGTATATCACCGCGCCGGGGGAGCCAAGCCGAATCAGCAATGCGATGAGCAGCCACAATGGCGACAGCAGCGCCAGCGCCAGCAGACTGAGTGCTACATCCAACAGACGTTTGAACACAGGATAGAATCGCATGCCGGATTATCTAACTAATTGACGCTTCATCCCATTATGACTATTAGTCGGCAAGCGCAAGGAAAAAACCATCATGCTGATTCCCAAACCAGAACCCGTTGATTACACTCGCTATGCACCAGCCAGCCCGCCGCTCGAGGCCAAATATGGCCTGCCTTCTGAGGTGGCGTTCTGCCAGCGCTGCGTAATCTCCAATCAGCGCCCGAACTCTGCGGTTGAGTTTTCTCATACCAAAGAAAGTAAAAAGACGACGATTCATTTCGACGATCAGGGTATTTGCGATGCCTGCCGCCTGAGCGAACACAAGCGCCGAACCATTGATTGGGAGGCGCGCGACCGCGAGCTGCGCGCTCTTTGTGATCGCTTCCGGCGTAATGACGGCCGGTATGATTGTCTGGTGCCAGGTTCCGGCGGTAAGGACAGTTTTTACGCGGCGCACATTCTCAAGCACCGCTACGGCATGCGTCCGCTTACCTGCACCTGGGCGCCACATATCTACACCAGCTGGGGCTGGCAGAATTTTCAGAGCTGGATTCATGCCGGATTTGATAATTATCTGATGACGCCCAATGGTCGTGTTCATCGCCTGCTCACGCGTTTGGCGGTGGAGATATTGTTACATCCGTTTCAGCCCTTCATTCTCGGGCAGAAGAATCTGGCGCCGAAGATGGCCGCTCTGCACGATATTCCGCTGGTGATTTATGGCGAGAATGAGGCGGAATACGGCAACCCGATTGTTGATGCCGGCCAATCAAAGCGCGACTGGAACTATTTTACGGCGCAGGATAAAAGCCAGATCTTTCTGGGTGGGGTTTCTGTGTCGTCGCTCAAAAAAGATTTCGGGCTGGATGATCATGATCTCCTGCCGTATCTACCCGCAGATCCCGAGCAGATTAAAAGCAAAAATATCGAGGTGCATTACCTTGGCTATTATCTGAAATGGCACCCGCAAAGCTGTTACTATTATGCAGTTGAGCATGGTGGTTTTGAGGCTTCGCCAGAGCGCACACCGGGCACCTACAGCAAATATAACAGCATTGATGATCGTATTGATGACCTGCACTACTACACCACCGGCATCAAATTCGGCATTGGTCGTGCAACCTACGACGCCGCGCAGGAGATACGCTCCGGCGATATCACCCGCGAGGAAGGGGTGGCGCTGGTGAAGCGCTTTGATCATGAATTTCCGGATCGCTTTGCCGATGAGCTGTGGCGCTATCTCAGCTTGCCTGAGCATGAGTTTCCTCAGGCATCAAAATGCTTTCAGCAGCCGATGATGGATAAAGAATATTTCATGACGCTGTGCGATCAGTTCCGCTCGCCGCATCTGTGGGCGTATGACCAGGGGCAATGGCGCCTTCGCCACGCAGTGTGGCATGAAGACAGAGCAGCCGCCTGATGCGACATATCAGGCTGATTCCCCGCCTGGATATCAAAGGGCATAATCTGATCAAAGGCGTGCAGCTGGAGGGGCTGCGTGTGCTTGGGGATCCGCATGATTTTGCGGTGCGCTACTATGAGCAAGGCGCCGATGAGCTGCTGTTTATGGATGCGGTGGCCAGTCTTTATGGCCGCAACCAGCTGTCGCATATCATTGAACGCGCGGTGCAACATGTGTTTGTGCCAATTACGGTCGGCGGCGGCATTCGCAGCCTTGAGGATGCGCGTCAGGTGCTGCGTGCAGGTGCGGACAAAATTGCGATTAACACCGCGGCGATTGCCCGGCCGGATCTGGTATCGGAACTGGCGCGGCATCTCGGCGCGCAGTGTGTGGTGGTTTCTATCGAAGCCAAGGCGCAAGCGCCGGGGCGCTGGGAGGCCTATACCGATAATGGTCGCGAGCGCACAGGGCGCGATGTTGTGGCGTGGGCGCAGCAGGCGGTTGCGCTTGGCGCGGGTGAACTGCTGATCACTTCGGTGGATCGGGAAGGAACGCGCCGTGGTTTTGACACAGAGCTGGTTGCGCAGCTATCGGCGGCGGTGAATGTGCCGGTGATCGCCAGCGGCGGTATGGGGCAATTGCCGCATGCGCTGGAAATTACGCAGGCCGGGGCTGATGCTGTGGCGGTTGCGGACATGCTGCATTATCAGCGCGCGACGATTGCGCAGATGAAACAATCGCTCAAAGAGGGCGCCATGGCGGTAAGGCAGCTATGACTCAGGTTACGGTGGTGGATTATGGCGCAGGCAATCTGCTCAGTGTCGTGCGTGCATTGACGCATGTCGGAGCTGAGGTTCTGGTTACGACGCGGCCAGACGAGATCGCCAGCGCGCAGAGGCTGGTGCTGCCGGGGGTCGGCGCATTTGCAGATTGCATGCAGGCGCTGGCAAGGCTTGATTTGATTGATTCGCTGCAGACTTACCTGCGCTCTGGCCGCCCGTATCTTGGCATCTGCGTTGGGATGCAGGTGTTGTTTGAGGTGGGTGAGGAATTTGGTGAGCATGCCGGTTTAGGCGCGTTATCGGGAAGGGTGAAGCGAATTCCGGACACAAACGCGCAGGGCAAAACTCACAAAATCCCGCATATCGGATGGAATCCGTTAATTGCGTTACCCGGCGTGGATTTGCGGGGAGGTATGTTTTCGTCCCTTATCAACCGGACACGCAGCATGTATTTCGTGCATTCCTATGTTGCGCATCCTGATATTCGTGACGAGGTACTCGCCGAAGTTGATTATCATGGCTTACGACTCTGTGCGGCAGTTCACCGCGGTGCAATCTGGGGAGTTCAGTTTCACCCGGAAAAAAGCGGCGAGGATGGGCTGGAGCTGCTTCGATCGTTTTTAGTTTGTCCCGCGAGAAAGTAATATCGCGTTAAAGCTACGCAGCATAATCCATGCATCCAGCCCTATTCGGACATGGCGTGTGTAGTATATATCAGAGGTAAGGCTCAATCGCGGAGGCGGTGCTGACCATCGAGCGGAATTTATAAAGCACAAAGGTTTTTCCTGCCAGTCCGGTGCGCTCATGGAGAAAGAGAATGGCGCCATCTTTTTGCAGGTAAATAAGCCCGGCGATCACCAGCAACAACGGGCTAAGCAGTGCCAGCGCCGCACCACTGACCGCAATATCGAGCGATCGCTTGACAGCCATGCGCCGTCTGCCAGAAGCCGAAAATTCATGCATCACAAACGCTACATCCCTGAGTAATCCTCATCATTCCTACACAAAGAATGCACGACGCTTTTTATGTCAAGGATGACCGTAATAAATCCACATATTTTAATTACCCGAGAGTAGCGACATGATGACATTCACGACTAGCGGAGCGGCTTTTTGGTGCGGTACTAAGCCGGCCGCTTTTTTTTGGATGCTCCGGCATAGGTCATCATCTTCCAGTACCCGGCGGATCGCTTCCACCAGCTCATCGGGCTTCTTAACCGTTAGCGCCATACCCCAATCCGAAAGCGGCATGCCGTTATCTTCAGGAAAGTAGCGAAGCTGAATGAGGGGTTTGTGCATCAGTAGTGCTTCCAATCCGGTAGTAGAGGCATAAGTGATCACGCCATCGACCATCTTCATCAGCGGATAAAGCGGTATATCCTTGACCAGCCTGACATGGGCGGGCGCAGTTTTTATCCAGCGTTCATGAAGGCCGCTTTGCTGAGAAGGATGCGGTCTTACCAGCAAAAAGGCGCCATTGGCTGCGGCGGCAGTTGCGAGTTGATGAAGGTCAGTCAATACCTCTTCTTCGCTGCGTCGCCAGACATTTGGCGGATTGCGAAAGTAACCCGGCACATCGGCCCATAATATCAGGCGGCTATTTTTATCAATATCAGGAAGATACTGACTGCGCTGAGCATCAACAGCCATATCTGCGGTATCAAAAATTTCATCAAAAACCGGGTTTCCCGTGATAAAAAAGCGTTCGCGAGGCTCTTTCACACCGGTTTGAAGCAGGTTATCGACCGTGATCCGGCTAAATACGGTATAGTAATCCGCGCCGAGCACATGAAAATCCATATAGCCAAACAAATCAACCATACACAGCGTGGGAATGCCGCGTATCCTCGCGACATCCAACGCGGCTCGCTCGCTACGCGGCGAATTAGTGGCGATCACCAGATCAGGCCGACAATGATCGATGACACGCGACAGAATGCTGACAGGATGAAATGCTTGCCGTCCGTTGTCCTGCCATTGTCTCTCGGCTTCACTTTGGCCGAGGCGCTGTACAAGATCTGCATAGCTTAGTCCTAAATAAGCGATGCTTTCTTCTTCTTCGATGCCGCTGTCAGGGTGGTGGTGATGGCGCGCCAGCTCCTTCCCGTAGGTCAGCGCGGCATCATCCGCAGGTTGCACAAAATCTTTGAATCCCAAGCAGGAAAAGCCATGCTTACGTAGCACCGGCCGAGCCATCGTAAGCGCCAATATGTCGATGTGCAGTTCGGAATTTTGCTTCAGCGCCTCAAGCACCGGCAGCATCATCCGCACATGTCCACCGCCATAAGTCACGAATAAGAGACGTTTGGAGATGGAGCTCACACCACATGATGTCATCATAAATCAGATGTCACCGTCTTTGCCGCCGACCGATTGTTTTAACAACCATTCGGCGAGAATAAAGTCCAGCTCGTCATCAATATCAACGGATCGTTCGCGCGGCATTTCATAGAGCCGTGTGTCGTCATAAAACACATTGGGATCATCAAGAAAGCGTTTTTTGTTCCATACATAGATGGATCCGTTCATATCGAAGCATGCCGGAGTGTCCTGTCGGCGAACAATGGCATTCGAAGCCTGTTTACTCAGGCGCACGGTGCCGTCTGTTTGCTTCTCAACCAGGCTGAAATAAGGTGAACATTTTGAAGCCGTTCCGGTAATGATACTGGCGGCATCATGTTTTACAAGCAGCTTCACGGCCTGAATAATATCATCCGGCCGACGAAGGGGAGAGGTGGCCGCAAGATCAACCACAATCGCAAAGTCTTGCTGAGTCATGGTTTCTGCGCTGCGAACCGCATGAGCAATCGCCGGAATTTTGGCCGCCTCACACGTGGCCATTGCTGCCGGGCGGGTGATGGCAAGATCGGCGCCGTAAGCTTTCGCTATCTCGAGAATCTCCGCGCTATCGCTGCTTACGGCAATGTAAGAAAAAAGTCCGCAGGCGCGCGCCTGCTCTATCGAATGAGCAATCAGCGGCTTGCCCAGTAACGGCCGAATATTTTTGCCCGGGACCCCTTTGGATCCCCCGCGAGCACAGATGGTGCATAACCGATTGTTTTTCATGACATCATCTTACCGGCTTCATAGCGCATCGCAAGCCTATCTTTGGCTGATTGCCGCAGGCTGGGGTCATATGATCTGCTATGGCGTAACGCCTAGCGATCGAGCCGTAGCCAACGACGAGTAATTTCATGCGTGATCTCCTTCACATGCGATAGCTGATAGATGCCCACAGCCAGCACCATCAGTCCAGAGAGAATCGAAAGCAGCAATCCAACCACCGGGCCACTTTCCATGCCATGATGCAGCCATGCCAGCGGAACAAACACCACACCCATTGCGACCAGCGAGGTAAAATATTCCCGCGAGGGACGACGGCGCAGCCCGATATGCTTTCCGGTACGCAGCGCCACCCACAATACCGGCACATTCATCGCAATGATAAACCCTGTCAGCACGCCCATATCGCCTGCAATTATGCCGCCCGCTGTGCAGCCCGCCAGCAACATGACCACCAGCAGCGCATTGGCTGCCAGTACAGGCTTTGTGTGCTCGTGAGCATAGAGCATCTGTTGCCACAGCGATAGCAGCACAATCCCCGGTGTTGACCAGATGCCCAGGCTGATCATGGCGCCAACCTGAACGATATCATGCTCGGTCATGGCGCCGTAGCCAAAACAGATTCTGGCAATATCTTCACCCGCCAGCGATACGCAGGACGCGAGTGCCAGAGACAGCACCCAGCCAAGCTTCAGGCACAGGCTGTAGCGGTCACTATCGCTGGAGGATGCTTTGGCTCTGGCACTGACAAACCACGGCAGTAACACCATGAACACCACCGTCTGGATCAGAGAAGCGGGAAAAAGCAGCAGCTTGAAAGCATAGTTAAACAAGGGAAATGTACTGAGCGAAACTATCGCAACCAGTGCATAGGGCAGGTAAAAAGGTAGGATTCCAAGCAGATTTGCTCCGGCGGAATGGAGGTATGCTTTGAATAATGGCCGATCAATCTGCCACTCAGGCGCCGGTGTGATTCGAGGCGAGGGAAGGGCGCGTAGATATGCTATCATGTGCGCAATCAGCCGTATCGCAACGGCCAGAAGCGCCCCCAGCGCGAGCAAATCGACATCCGCTGGCGCAAAAATCAGCACCAGCAGCACCACGGTGTTGAAAATAGCATTCGCAAACGCCGGCACCATGAAACGTTCACGATGCTGCAGATATACGGTCAGTGCAGCAGTGGCGCCGATAAGTGGAAAGCTTGCCAGCGAAATCCACAGCGCCGACTGATAGATGGTGCTGGGCAGGGCGACCATGACGGCCAGCGCAACCAGACCAAAAACACTGACAGCACACCACAAGACCTGCCGCAGCAATGCCAGCGTCTGTGCCTGGCTGCGGCTGGCAAATGCCGGCAGCAAAACGGCGCCAAAGGCTGTGCCCACCAGCGCAGCGGTAATGATGTCGGGAATAATCAGCAGAGAAATGGCGATGCTGGCTTCATCGCTGCTGCCATAGCGAGTGGCAATCACGGTTTCACGCAGCAATCCCATGACACGACCGAAAAGCATGCCGATGGTAAACAGCACGCTCGCGGAAAAAACCGTGCTAAGCTTCATTGGGGCGCCTGATTTTGTGCATCGTGAATAGGGCAGGTCATCGGCGCCAGTCTTTGAGGCCATAGCGAGCAAGTATCGCCGTCAGCTCGCCGCTGGTACGAAGCTCCTCCATTCCTTTATCAAGCAGTGCCGCATATTCCCTGGACGATTCGAGTGCAGGCGAAAATGCAATAAAAACACCATTATTATTAGATACTGGCAGGCGTCCCGCCAATTTGATTTTTCCGGTCAGATCATGCTCATCCAGATAATGATTCATTACCAGCGCATCTTCCACGATCGCATCCACATCGCGCAGCAATAACCGCTCCACGTTTTCTCTGAGTACTTCATCGCTACCAGCTACCAGAATGCGTGATGCATCATCCCGGTGGCGACGGATGTAAGCATCCAGCATGTGGCCATACGAATAGGCCGCAGCCACACCCAGCTTCACTGCACCCAGTGAGTCTCTGCCGAGATAGCGCCAGCGCTGGTCATCTCTGACAAAAAACTGAATCTGCGGCCAGCCCTGTTCCAGCTTCGGGAAAATGAAACCCGGAGCATCCTCAGGCGCCGCGCCGACCACGGCATTGAAATCGCCGCGGCGCGTTCTTTCAAGCGCCTCGCTCCATGCCATGGTCTGGTACACCACGCGAATGCCTTTTTTTTCAAACACAGCACGTGCAATATCAACGATAAAGCCCTGTTTTCTGCTGTCAGGCTTGCAGTTGTAGGGGCACCACTCATCGGCAACGATGGTCATGGTTTTATTGCTTGCGGTAGAGTCTTGAGCGTTTGCATGGGCGGGCATGTGCCAGAACACCCCAAGACTAAGCAGCAAACGCCACCACATGATACACCTCACCAAGATTGTTTATGGAACTAATCGCACTGAACGGGCAGGGGTGTCAATAAATCTATTGGCCGAATATTTGATACGGCATCAAATCACATGGCGGTGTGTTGGTTGCGCCGCTCGCTCCTCGTTATAAAAAGACGCAAGGAAAACTGCGGCTCTCAAAACCCGTACTTTGTTGTCATGAATACTACGCATAGCGTAGGTATGTTGGCAGCTAAAATCAATTTGAAGCTAGCTTGATAGACGAGTTTAATCTCCAATAGAAATACAGTATAAAAGCAGTCATAACTAATAAATCATACACGGTGCTTTCATCGGAAATTTCTCCTTGTGCAGTTAATACAGCAATTACAAGAAATATCCCCCCTATTAATATAAGGAACAATAAACTTCGGATACCCACAGGAAATCCAATACTAATATATCTTTCTATAAACTCCTTATCATCCCCTCTTTTGTTGGTTTGGTAGCAAATAATTGTTCCAGCAATTGTGAGCACTAACATAACAATATCAGTGTAAATGTCCCATTGATTAAGTTTTGTGGAATAAAGATCGGCGATGAAAAATGATGATGATAGCAAAGTAGTAAGCGTCATAAAAATAAGGAGATATAAAAATCGTTCTTTAGAAGAGACTGCATTATTTTTAAACCGCAAAGCCAGTTCTCTATCTTTTATGAAGTTCATTGTTATTCTCCTTATCACTAATTTCTTGGTAGTTTATTTTTTATCTCCAAACTACGCTAGGCCTAGTTAGATAGCAACTCTCAGCTACAGCTATATCGCCAAGCCACTGAATTGTCTTGACTAAAATAGAGCAGTGCTTTCGCAAAGAAAGAATGTAAGTAAGTAAAAATGTGATATTCGATATCAGGTTGTTCCAGTCCAGCCTTCGCTCTTCGAGCTTCGGCGGACACTCGATTTTGCAAGACCGCACTAAAGCGCGGGCAAAATCGGTGGCGGAAGGGAGAGGATTCGAACCTCCGGTACGGTTGCCCGCACAACGGTTTTCGAGACCGCCGCAATCGACCACTCTGCCACCCTTCCGCAACTGGCCAGCACTTTGTGTGAGGCGGCCTATTTAATGAATTTAAATCTGGTCGGCTGTTTTTCTAAGCAGATGGTAACTAGCGCAGATGCGTGCCGCCGGCAAGCGTGATTTTTCATAGGAGGGGTGCTCCTATTTTAAAGCAATACAGAATCGTCTTGAAGTCCTTATCAAGACTGATGTAGATATTTGCCACGCTGAGTTAAAAATGGAGTTTAGCTGCTATGGCCCATCGTAACCACGGCTTGCGTCAACGTGGCGGTTTTACACTGGTTGAGTTGTCAATCGTACTTGTGATTATTGGCCTGATTCTGGGGGGGATTCTGGTTGGGCAGGAGCTTATTTCTGCCGCGCAGACACGAGGCGCGATCAGCCAAATGGAAAAATATAAAACGGCCGTATACACATTTCGGACCAAATACAGCGCGATTCCCGGCGATATTTCATCCAGTGCGGCTAGTGGTTTTGGGCTGACATATCGCAGCGGCGATGATGGCCGTGGTGATGGTGATGGTTTGATTGAGGGCTGTGCCGCAAGCTCGGCGGCGGCAGGGTGCGAAAATGTGTTGTTCTGGGCGGATTTGTCATTCGCGCGGCTGATTCAGGATCCATTCGCTACGGCAACGGACGACTACGGCTACATAGTGATGAACGAATCTGGCGTGCCTTCGGGTTTTTCGCTGATATCGGCGGCCTATGCGGTGGCGGGGCCTTCGCCCATCTCGAAAGACCTGCTTCTGCCACAATCTAAGCTGGGGGGCGGAAATTATGTGGTGGTGTTCACGGCGCTTGGAAAAAATTACTTTCAGATCACTGGATTAGTATCGACCGATACATCAGGCAACTACACGCTGAGCGATCTGATGACGCCCATTCAGGCATCTGCGATTGATGCCAAGATTGATGACAGTTGGCCGCTTGCCGGAACTGTAACAGCTGTTGGGGGGACAGGCCCCCTGAATATTCCAGCAGTTCCGGGCGCGAACAGCTGTGTCTACAACGTCGGTTCTCCCGCGCCATACAATACGCGTACGTCGGCGCTGGCTAATGGCAGGCTCTGCCAGCTCAGGCTGAATGTTGATTAGCGGCAATCGAGTTTCAAGCCGTTAGCTGCATAAATACATCGGCGCGCGCGAGGCCGGATCGATGCTGCGGCTTCGGCTCGTAATGTTCAAAGCCGATACGTTCATAGAGTTTGATCGCGGGTTTCAAAACTGAACCTGTTTCTAAAATGACCTGCGCCGCGCCGCGTTCTTTTGCCCAGAGGCAGGCGTGCTGCACAAGCTTCTCGCCATAGGCCTTACCGCGAAAGGCAGGATCTACGGCCATGCGAACCAATTCGTAGGTATCATCATCCATTTTCATCACGCCGCAGGTGCCCGCCACTTGATCGCCCTCGAGGAGAAAAAACACCATGCCGCCCGTATCAATAATGTAGCGCTTGGGGTCGGCTAGAAACCTTCTATCCTCTTCTTCCAGCTGGTAAAATTGCTCAATCCATGCGCTATTAAGACGCATGAAATCAGCGGCATAATGGGGCTCATAAGATAGTATGCGGTGGGTCATGATAGGGCGATTAATAAAGCAGTTGACAGGCGCTGTGGGCAACCATATAGTGCGCTCCCCTTGCTTGGCAAGGTTTTAGCAAAAAAGATTACATTTCAGGTGGCTAGTCATGTTCGCAGTCATCCGCACCGGCGGAAAACAATATAAGGTAGCAAAGGACGATGTTCTTGCTGTGGAAAAAATGGCGGGCGAGCCCGGCGCTAAAGTTGAGTTTGGCGAAGTGCTGGCGGCTGGCGAAAAAGTCGGCGCGCCGCTGCTTGCTGGCGCGAAAGTGTTTGGTGAAATCGTGAAGCAGTTTCGCGATGAGAAGGTGGTGATTTTCAAAAAACGCCGCCGTCATAACTATCGCCGCAAAAAAGGTCATCGTCAGTATCTGACGCAAGTGAAAATTCTGGATATTAAGGCATAAGGAGCAGGCCATGGCACATAAGAAAGCAGGTGGTTCGTCGCGTAACGGCCGTGATACAGCGGGTCGTCGCCTTGGCGTGAAAAAATTCGGTGGCCAGGATGTGATCCCCGGCAACATCATTATTCGCCAGCGTGGCACCAAAGTTCACCCCGGAACGGGCGTGGATATGGGTCTTGACCATACGATTTTTGCTGTGCAGGCGGGCAAAGTTCTGTTCCGCGAGAAAGCCGGTAAAATGATGGTGTCGGTGGTGGCTTAAGCTGCTTTTGACCAGAAAATATCAAAAGGGGCAGGTGACTGCCCCTTTTTTTGTTTGTAGGATGATGCGATGAAGTTCTTAGACGAAGCAAAAATCTATATCAAAAGCGGCGATGGCGGCAAGGGCTGCGTTAGCTTTCGCCGTGAAAAATTCATCCCCGACGGCGGGCCAGATGGCGGCAATGGCGGGCGCGGCGGCGATGTGATCGCTGAATGCGTCGAGGGGCTCAACACGCTGATCGATTTTCGCTACCAGCAGCATTTCAAAGCTAAAAAAGGCCAGCATGGCATGGGCTCCAGCTGCACCGGCGCGGGCGCGGATGATTTAGTGATCAAGCTACCGGTCGGCACCGAAATTCTCTCGGACGACCGCGAAACGGTGATCGCTGATTTAACCAAAGTCGGGCAGCGCGTAGTGCTGGCTCAGGGCGGCTATGGTGGACGTGGTAACGAGTCGTTTAAATCCTCCGTCAACCGCGCGCCAAGACAGTTCACCGAAGGTGAAGAAGGCAAGGAAATGTGGGTTTGGCTGCGCCTGAAGCTGATGAGCGAGGCGGGGCTGCTTGGCCTTCCTAATGCCGGTAAATCAACCTTTCTTGCCAAGGTTTCGCGCGCCAAACCCAAAATTGCTGATTATCCATTCACGACGCTTAACCCCCAGCTTGGTGTGGTCTATATTGATGGCAAGGAATTCGTACTCGCTGATATTCCGGGTCTTATTGAAGGCGCGCATGAGGGGGTGGGGCTTGGGATTAAGTTTTTATCGCATGTCGAGCGCGCGGGAATTTTGCTGCATCTGATCGATGGCACACAGGAAGATGTCGCCAGCGCCTATAAAACCATCCGAAAAGAGCTGAAGTCATACAGCGGCGAGCTTGCAAAAAAAGAAGAAATCGTGGCGCTCAATAAATGTGATGCGCTAAGCAAAGACGAGATAAAAACCAAAGTCAGCGCGCTTAAAAAGGCGAGTAAGAAAAAAATCCACTGCATCTCCGGCATCTCCGGCGAAGGGGTGGATGAGGTTTTGCGAGCGATGCTGAAAGTGATTGAGGAAAAGCGGCAGGCGGATAAGCAGCATGACGATCAATCACTATAAGCGCATTACCCTCAAAGTCGGCTCGGCGCTGGTTGCGGATGAGGTGGCGGGCTGTGTGCGCGAGGCGTGGATAGCAGCCTTCGCTGAGGATGTGGCGCTCTTGGCGAGGCAAGGAAAGCAGGTGATGATCGTCACCAGCGGCGCGATTGCGCTGGGGCGCATGCAGCTTGGTATGAAGCCTAAATCAAAACTGGCGCTGGAAGAAAAACAAGCAGCGGCAGCCGTTGGCCAGATTGCACTCATTAGTGCATGGCGCGAGATGCTCTCGAAGCATGGGCTGGTGGCCGCGCAGCTCCTCCTTACCGCCGATGACAGTATTCAGCGGCAGCGTTATTTAAACGCGCGCGCGACGCTGGAGACGCTGATTGAGCATGGCGCGGTAGCGGTCATCAACGAGAATGATACGGTGGCCACCGGCGAAATTCGTTTCGGCGATAATGACCGCTTGGCAGCGCGTGTGGCGCAAATGGCGGAGGCTGAGCTGCTGGTGCTGTTTTCCGATATTGACGGGCTTTATGATGCTGATCCATCAAAAAAACCGGACGCACATTTTATTCCGGTGGTGGAACAGATAACGCCCGAGATTGAGCAGATGGCGGGCGGTGTGAACTCGGCGGTTGGCTCTGGCGGGATGGTGACCAAAATCGCCGCAGCGAAAATTGCCACACAGGCCGGCTGCCATATGGTGATCGCCAGCGGCAAGGGCGCCCGCCCGCTACGTACACTCATGCAAGGCGGCAAGCATACGCTGTTTAAGGCGCAGGGAACGCCGCGCGCCGCGCGCAAGAACTGGATTGCCGGTAGCATGCATCCTAAAGGCCGCGTGGTGGTTGATGATGGTGCGGCGAAGGCGCTCGCCTCAGGCAAAAGTTTATTACCAGCCGGTGTGAAGGCGGTATCCGGCGAGTTTGAGCGCGGCGATACGGTGGAAATAGCACTGGCGAATGGCAAGGTGCTGGGCAAGGGGCTGATTGCCTATCACAGCGATGACACGCAGCTGATTTTAGGCAAGCAAAGCGAGGAAATTGAGCAGATACTTGGCTTTAAGCGCAAAGATGTGCTCATCCACCGTGATGACATGGTGCTTGAGTAACGTAAGCCCCGCGCTTGTCGCGGGGTCCGGTTATTTACCTGCACCAGACCCCGCAATAAATGCGGGGCTGGCGCGATGACATGGTGCTTGAATAGAGCCGCGCATTTGTTTACAATGTTTACATTGTAGACAATGTAGATATCAGGAGGCCTTATGCAAAAAGATGTGACCATTTCCGCGCGTATTCCCAAATCACTCGCACAGCAAATCGAAAAACTTTCGAAATACAATAAACGTAGCAAATCGTGGCTGGTGGAGGATGCGATGCGCCACTATGTGCTGAATGAACTGGATTTAATTGAAAAAGTCGAACAAGCTAGGCGTGATATTCGCGCAGGACGCATGGTGTCACATGAGGAAGTCAAACGTCAATGGGCAAAATACAAAAAGAAACTTATGCAGTAAACTGGACTGCATCTGCGCTGGCTGATCTTCAGAGCGTTTGGCACTACTTGACGAGGGAAGCGTCGTCTGCAGTTGCGATTGATGTCGGTAATCGCATCATGGATGATACGGATAAATTGGAAGACTTTCCAAGAATCGGCAGACGCGGTGAGGCTGAAGGGACGCATGAACTTGTGCTGCCTTCGCTGCCTTACAGGCTGGTGTACGAAGTTGACGACGGAAAGAAAGAAGTTCGCATCTTACGTGTTATGCATACATCACGCCGCTGGCCGGAGGAATGATGATAGCCGATGTCGTATCCATGAAACAGGAAATAAGCAGCATCGTGCGCCGCTTAGCAGAAGACGCGCGCGCGGCTTATGGTGTGCTCGCGGAGGCGAAGAACGAGCAGAAAGACATGGCGCTGGTGCAAAGTGCGCTTGCCATCCGCGAGCATGCCAGCGCGATTTTTCATGCCAATGAAAAAGATATTCTCGAAGGAAAGGCTGCTGGACTTACCGAGGCGCAGCTTGACCGGCTAAAGCTCGATGACAAGCGGATCGAGGCGCTGGCGCAGTCGCTCGAGACGGTGGCGACCATGCCTGATCCGGTGAATAAAATCCTTGCCGAATGGACGCGCCCGAACGGTCTTATCATCCAGCGTGTATCGGTGCCGCTTGGGGTGATCGGCATCATTTATGAATCGCGCCCGAACGTGACCGCCGATAGCGCAGGGCTTTGCATCAAATCCGGCAATAGCTGCATCCTGCGCGGCGGGTCGGAGTCTTTTCATTCGTCGGCAGCGATTGTGGAATGCATCCACCGCGGCCTGAAAGCAGCGGGCCTGCCTGAGCATGCAGTGCAGGTGGTGCCGAGTAAGGACCGCGCGCTGGTGGGCGAGATGCTGGCGGCTGTGGGGCTGATTGATGTGGTGATTCCGCGCGGCGGCAAATCGCTGACCGAGCGTGTAAGAAACGAAAGCAAAGTGCCGACGCTGCTGCATTTGGATGGCAACTGCCACACCTATATTCATGAGGGCGCGGATGCGGCGATGGCGGTGTCAGTGCTGATGAACGCGAAGATGCGCCGTGTGGGCGTGTGCGGCGCGACGGAATCGCTGCTGATTGATGAGAAAATTGCGAAAGATATGCTGCCTAAAATTGCTTTCGAGCTCACGAAAGCCCACTGCGAGATGCGAGGGTGTGATAAGGCGCGCGCGATCGACCCGCGCATCAAAGCGGCGATGGATGATGATTGGAGTGCGGAGTATCTCGCGCCGATTATTTCTATCAAGATTGTAAGCGGCATTGATGAAGCGATCTCCCATATCAATCGTTATGGCTCGCACCATACCGATGCGATTATCACCGCCGATAAGAAGGCGGCGCGCCAATTCCTGCGGCAGGTGGACTCAGCGATTGTGCTGCATAATGCCAGCACGCAATTTGCCGATGGCGGCGAGTTCGGCTTCGGCGCCGAAATCGGGATTGCGACCGGCCGGCTTCATGCGCGCGGCCCGGTTGGTGCCGAGCAGCTCACCACCTACAAATATGTGATTCATGGTGATGGGCAGACTCGAGCCTAAAAAACGCATTGTTGGTCTCCTGGGCGGCTCGTTTAATCCGGCGCATGCAGGGCATTTGCATATTTCGCTGGTGGCGCTGAAAAAGCTGAAGCTGGATGAGGTGTGGTGGCTGGTGTCGCCGGGCAATCCGCTCAAAGATCCCCTGACGCTGGCACCGTTTGAGCAGCGATTTGCTTCAGCTAAGGCGCTTGCCAGTCATCCCGGCATCAAAGTCAGTGATTTTGAACAAAGGGCAGGCACGCGCTACACGGCCGATACGCTTGCTAAGCTGATGAAGCGCTATCCACAGGTGCAATTTGTATGGCTGATGGGCGCGGATAATTTAGTGCAATTTCACCGCTGGCAGCGCTGGGACTGGATTTTGAAACAAGTGCCGGTGGTGGTGTTTGACCGCGCGCCTTATTCGCATGGCGCAAAAGCCGCCATTGCTTACCAGAAAATGCGCAAATACTTGCTTAAAGACAATATGATAAACAGCCATTGGCGGGTGCCGTCGCTTTATTATATGCATTTGAAGCGCGATAGCCATTCTTCGACCGCGATACGGAAATTACTTGGCAGGGGCGTTAAGTAATCCTATGTTGATGCTATAAGTTTATAATAATTTACAAATAGAATTAATATGTCAAAGAACATTTTCTCTGATAGACAAAAGGCCGTTCTCAAGGGCTTAGAAGAAAATGCACTTGAGTATTTAATCATCACATATAAAGACTGGCAGTTACCCAAATACCGCAAAGCGTTGCTAAATGCGCTTAAGGAGAATCAATCCGTTCGTGTGGTTAAAGCCGCCGGCCTGAGTGACTCACCAAATGAGCGAGCAATTGCTGACATTATATCCCATCTTGAAAATCACCCCAACATTATTGGATTAGATGTAAGCCATAATAAACTAACTGCAGAGTCCATAAGAAGAATCTGTACGGCGCTTCCACAGATAAAAGCACTGGACGTTAGTGGAACAACGTTAGACACCGCTAGTCTAAGCGCAAT
>Ga0315900_10001225_pt1 | contig 41304 bp, 31 predicted proteins | sample LakEriMetagenome_FD_203521 | JGI IMG/M metagenome (GOLD analysis project Ga0315900, IMG submission 203521) | Freshwater fungal communities from buoy surface, Lake Erie, Ohio, United States - Buoy 12 MA114 | ecosystem: Environmental > Aquatic > Freshwater > Lake > Lake biofilm | place: USA: Lake... | reverse complement strand
AGGCGACATTGAAGCATTCAGCGCCAAGTGCACACATGCCGGATGCATGGTTGAATGGAAGGAAACACAGCATGCATTCCTATGCAAATGTCATGGCGGAGTATTTAATGAAAAAGGCGATCCCATTGCAGGACCGCCAAAGAAACCACTCAACAAAATTCAGGTTGACATCAGGAAATCTAGTGATGAAATCATTCTTTACATGGATGACACATCGGTTTGAGAGCCTATGACCATGGGATCGAAAATCACTTCACCTGTGCCTATATCATGATAAGCACTGACTATTCCTAATTCGCCTTTACTGATTTTATCTGCCAAATATGGGCTGAGAGTCAATATTTCTTGAACCCCTTCAATTGCATTTTGCTTTGAGACCCTCTCGATGACTTCATCATCCTTTCCATCATGCTTGAGTGGGAAAGCATCCATTCTTTCAGCTATATGTTTAATCTTTGTAGTTATCGAACCCATACTATGTTCACAAACATCATTCATTGCCAATGTAACTGCACCACAAAGTGAATGTGCCTTAACAACAATGAGTTTTGCGCCCAACTTTGAACAAGCGATTTCCAAACTACCTATAATTTCTTGAGTGATTATATTTCCGGCTATACGGATGGTAAGAATATCACCAAGTCCGGTATCAAAAAGGATTTCAGGGGTCGTCCGTGAATCAATGCATCCAATGATCACACACATCGGATTTTGTTGTTTGGAAGTGATTTCAACTTGCTTGCTAAAATCTTTCTTGGACATCTCTCCTGCAACAAATCGTTGATTCCCTTTTTTCAATAAATCAAGAATCTCTTTTGAAGATAGACCATCTCTTTTTTCTTTACCAAGAACATTCACAAACTGCACATGGTCTTTCAATTGATATTTTGATCTTTGACCTAGGATATTGACTCTGATTCTTCTCTCAACTGCAATTGTATCTTTGAATTCTTCAATGATCTCAATGATATCATGATCTATATAATCGCTTGAAGTGGCATCAATAACGACATACATATCTTCCGGAATTTCATGGAGTGTTTCTTTTATTGAAGCTTTGTTTAAAAAAGTGACTTGATTTGGTAATTCCAAACGCATCACTTCACCAACATGTAAAGTATAATTTTGCTTCAAATACGGATTGCGAAAATTACTAATCATCAAGAATGCTATCGAGATGGCAAGTCCTACCAATACACCAATCAATAAATCAGTGAATACAATCGCCAAAACGGTGGAAACAAATGGAATGAATTGCTCAATACCCTTCGCATACATTGATCTGAATAATGTTACATTAGCAAGCTTATATCCGGTTACAAGCAATATTGCAGCTAATGAAGCCAGAGGTATCATATTCATGATTGGAGCCAAGAACAAAACACTCAATAGCAATAATAATCCATGAAATATTGCTGAAAATTTTGTTTCATTTCCTGTTTGAATATTTACTGAACTTCTCACAATGACAGAAGTCACCGGAATACCACCGAATAATCCTGCGAGCACATTGCCGACACCCTGAGCAATCAATTCCCTATTTGGAGGGGAATGTCTTTTGTGTGGGTCTATTTTGTCAACAGCCTCAAGATTTAGAAGTGTTTCAAGCGATGCAACTACTGCCAAAGTAATTGCAACAGTCCATATATCGGTTCTAGTGAAAAGTGATAAATCAGGGAGATAAAAAAAGGATCCCAAGGAAGAGTAGTCAATCGCAGGAATATTCACCATATGTTCATGTCCAATGATGAGAGCCGGAGCCAGATCATGAAACAGTCCCGAAAGACCAATTCCAATCACTACTACTGCGAGAGATGGAGGAAGAAAAGTGATATTTTTCAATGGTGTTTTATGCCAATACAGAAGAATTATGAGCGAGATAACAGAGATAATTACTGCACCGGGAGTGATATATTCTATTGCATGAAATAATCCTGCGAATGTATTCTCACCGGTGGGATTGATGAAACTAAAATCACCTTCCGGATCCGCATCATACCCAATGGCATGTGGTATTTGTTTCAAAATGAGGACGATACCGATAGCAGCCAGAAGTCCTTTGATTACATTCGATGGGAAGAAATCAGCGATATACCCCATCTTTGCAAAACCTAGTGCCAATTGCATCAAACCGGCAAGAATCACGGCCAACAAAAAAGTCTCAAAAGATCCCAATTGCTGAATGGAAGCCAATACTACGGCAGCTAGACCTGCCGCAGGACCACTCACGCTAGTTTGGGAACCACTCATGAACCCTATTATGATTCCACCGATGATTCCTGAGATAATTCCAGACATCAAAGGAGCACCGGAAGCCAGTGCAATTCCCAGACACAATGGTAAAGCCACAAGAAATACAACCAGTCCTGCCGGAATATCTGTTTTTAATGCTTTAATGTTCATGATTCAAAAAAAAAATGGCCGAATGTTTCATTCGGCCAAATATAACTAATATGTTTCAAGCAGGAATTATTCTGCAGACATAGGGTCTTCCTCGGGTGATGGATCATCCACACTTTCAATGGTTTCATGTGCGGGAAGTGCAAGTTTTGGCTTTGGAAGCACACTAAATGTAAGTTCTTGCAATTGGGTGGAAAAATCCACCTCAACAAGTGTATCTTCCTTTACGACAGACTTCAACAATTCTTCTGCAAGTGGATCTTCCAAATACTTTTGCAATGCTCTGCGAAGAGGTCTTGCTCCATATTTCTCATCATATCCCTTTTCAACAAGAAAATCTTTTGCTTCGGGTGACAATACAAGTTCAATATTCATTGACTGCATGCGCTTCAATAATTTTTCAAGTTGAATATCGATGATTGCATGGATATGTTCTTTCTTCAATTGTTTGAACACGATATAATCATCAATGCGATTCAAGAATTCAGGATTAAACATACGCCTCATTGAATCTTCAATCGTTGACTTCATTTGATCATATTGTCCGTCTGGCGACTTATCGGAAAATCCAATTGAACCACCCGCTTTGATGTCACGCACGCCAACATTTGATGTCATGATGATGACGGTATTCTTGAAGTCAATCTTTCGTCCCAAACCATCAGTCAAAATTCCATCATCAAAGACTTGAAGCAAAATATTGAACACATCCGGATGTGCTTTCTCGATTTCATCAAGCAATACGATGCTATATGGTTTTCTGCGGACTTTCTCTGTCAATTGTCCGCCTTCTTCATATCCCACATAACCCGGGGGCGCTCCGACAAGTCTTGATACAGCGAACTTTTCCATGTATTCGCTCATGTCTACACGAATCAATGCATCTTCAGAATCGAACATATATTTAGCAAGTACTTTTGCAAGTTCAGTCTTACCTACGCCGGTTGGGCCCATGAACATGAATGATCCAATTGGACGATTTGGATCTTTGAGTCCTGCTCTTGCACGACGAATTGCCTTTGCTAATTGTTCAACTGCTTCATCTTGACCAATAATTTTACCTTTGAGTTCTTCAGCCATTTTGAGCAATTTCTGAGACTCACCTTCGGCAATTTTATTGACCGGAATTCCTGTCATCATCGCCACGATATCTGCGACATCTTCTTCACTTACAGTGAACAATGATTTTCCTGCAGAATTTTCCCATTCCTCTTTTGCGGTCTCAAGTTCTTGTTGCAAACGCTTTTCAAGATCACGAAGTCTGGCTGCTTCTTCAAAATTTTGAGCTTTGACAACACTATTTTTCTGTTGTCTGGCTTCTTCTATCTTTTGTTCAATATCAGTTATGGAAGTGGGTACATTAATATTGGCAAGATGCACTCTTGCTCCAGCTTCATCCAACACATCGAGAGCTTTATCAGGCAGATGTCTATCAGTGATATATCGCTCTGCCAATTTTACACATGCCTTAACTGCCTCATCTGAGTATTTGACTCCATGATGAGCTTCATATCTGTCTTTGACATTATTGATAATTTGAATGGTTTGTTCAGGTGTTGGTGGATCCACGGTCACCTTTTGGAATCGCCTGTCGAGCGCGCCATCCTTTTCAATATACTGTCTGTATTCATCTAGCGTTGTTGCTCCTATGCACTGAATCTCTCCACGAGCCAATGCCGGCTTGAACATGTTCGATGCATCTAGTGAACCGGAAGCACCACCGGCTCCAACGATTGTATGTAATTCATCAATGAAAAGAATCACATCTTTGGCTTTTTCTAATTCATTCATCACGGCTTTCATGCGTTCTTCGAATTGTCCGCGATACTTTGTGCCGGCTACTAAAGATGCCAAATCCAAAGTCACGATTCTTTTGTCGAAGAGAACTCTGCTAACTTTTTTCTCCATGATCTTCAAGGCAAGGCCTTCAACAATGGCAGTTTTACCTACACCGGGCTCGCCAATCAAAACAGGATTGTTCTTCTTTCTTCTTGACAATACCTGTGCAACTCGCTCAATTTCTTTTTCTCTACCAATCACAGGATCGAGTTTGCCTTCATTGGCAAGTTTTGTGAGGTCTCGTCCAAAATTGTCCAAAACCGGAGTCTTTTGCTTATCAGGTTGTTGTGATTTTGAAGATGAAGGACGCATCTTTTCTGGTTTTGAAGTTGTATTCTTTCCATTGATAATATTGTCCAATTCCTTGCGAACATCTTCATAAGAAACCGAGAATTGAGACAAGATTTGTGCAGCGATATTGTCATCATCACGAAGCAAAGCCAAGAGCAAATGTTCAGTGCCAATGACTTCTGATTTATACAACTTCGCTTCGAGATATGTAATCTTTAATACCTTTTCTGCTTGTTTTGTGAGAGGAATATTACCGATTGTCAATGTTCCACTGCTAGTGCGAATAGTATCTTCAATTGATTTCTTGAGTTTAAACAGATCTATACCGACATTTCTCAGGATTTTTACCGCAATTCCTTCTCCCTCTCGGATGATCCCCAAAAGCAAATGTTCTGTACCGATATAATCATGGCCCAATCTGAGCGCTTCTTCTCTGCTCAGTCTGATCACATCCTGTACGCGATTTGAAAAATTACCTTCCATAACTATATATCCTCCTCATGGGAGCCATAAAACTGGTGAAAAAACAAGATATCCGACAAGGTTAAGCTGCAAACCCAAACTACCGTAATTGAATGAAGTCTCAAAAAGAAAATTATCAACGGTGGAAAACACTTAGGAATCCCTCAAAACCTGTGGACTGACGATATTTTTTGGTTTATATTGCAGATTAGTTCAGCAATTGTTTCGGGAATTGTGTAAATCCTATTTCTTTATATCATTATTAGATTTCATGCCTTCGTCAAAAACTCCTGAATCATATACACTTCGTTCCAAAATCAATACTCAGGAGCGATTCATTGTTGCGCATAGAGGTTCCTCGGGAACAGCACCGGAGAACACCCTTTCCTCCATCCTGCATGCGATTTCAGCAGGCGCTCTCATGGTGGAAGTGGATGTGCAAATCACCTCTGATGACAAAGCAGTATTGATGCATGATCAAGTTCTTGGAAGAACCACCAATGGCAAAGGCTTTGTGCGCGCACATACCCTCGAACAACTCGATACACTCGATGCTGGCTCATGGTTCAATACATCATTCAAAGGTGAGCATATACCTCTTCTCTCGGATGCATTGCAGTTATTAAAAGACAATGAAACCTGTGTGAATATAGAGATAAAGCCACCCGGAAAAGATGATGATGGCATAGAACGATTGCTTGTCATCATAGAAAATGTTCTAGCTCTCAATATGCAAGATGTCACGCTCTTCAGCTCATTCCATCATGAGAGTTTACGATATATCAAGCAGCATTATCCGGCATTCCATACCGCCGGCATTCATTTACCCGGGGACAAACGATTACCAAGTGAAATTGCTTCTGAAATTGGATGTGAAGGATTTGTGTGCTCCCTCCGTGAGATCACTCATAAAAAAGCCGAAGATGCCGCCAAGCATGATATTCTCATCGGAGTGTATACCATAAATACCGATGATGATTTCAATACAATCATGAAGTATGAAGTTCCTGCTCTCGTGAGTAATTTTCCCCGAAAGATTCAACAATTATTACATTCAACCATCAAGTAAATCATCATGTATCATATTGCCGCAATTGGTTTTACCGCCGCTATTTGTTCCACCTTTGCCTTATTGCCTCAAGTAATTCGCGTTTGGAAAACTCGTGAAACCGATCAATTGTCAGGAGGTGCCTTCTTGCTCATGTTTGTAGGAGCCATCTTGTGGTTTACCTATGGTGTTTTGCGTGAAGACATGGTCATCATCTCAGCAAATTCAATAACACTCCTATTCATCGCATATATCATTGTCATCAAGGCCAAAAACACCTATTCTTCCAATCAACAGGAATGATATATATGATGAGAATTCCACACTTGATACGATATATAGGAATACTCTGCACTGCAATTACGGCATATGCTCAGCAACCTCTCATCATGATTCCCGATAAGCCGGCACAAACTGATTCAATCACTTTGTACTTTAATGCCGAGCAAGGCAATCGCGCCTTGTACAATTGGAAGGGAGATGTTTTTCTTCATTCAGGCATAATCACACAAAAAAGTGCTACAAATACCTCTTGGCAACATGTTCGTGGTGAATGGGGGAAAATAATCCCCGAATTGCAACTCAAAAGAGAAAGCGACAACTTATATTCATTCAAACTTCATCCAAGAAGTTTCTATGGTCTTGAAGCTGATGAATCCATTTTGCGATTGGCATTTGTGTTTCGGAATGCTGACGGTACCAAAGCTGCAAAACATACTGATGATCGAGATTTCTATCTGGATTATCCCGGCTCGGATTCACTCAAATCAATCAATGAGATCATTCTGGAAAGTCTGACAAAAGGTAATTCTCCAAATCCAGATTCACTTTTTTGTCGCGGATATTTTCAAGACAGTTTAGGTTTGATTTTATATGTGGGTGATGAGAAGATTTCCGTTGAGAATTTTGGGGATAATATCCTTCGCTTCAGTCTTGATACGGCTGAATTTCCCACAATCAAGAATAAGCAAGCCATAATTGGAGGAAAAACAAATCATCAATTCATGGCAATCGATGCAGGAGGATTTTTTCAATTCAAATCTTTGAACAATGCAATAAGTCTTCTCATACAAAAACAACCATTTTCAATTTCTGTGTTTCGTGATAGCATACTTGTATACAAAGAAGATCGTGGATTGTTTTTCAAGCCCCAATCCAGAGGACTCTCCATTTCTCTCAGACCCGGTGAGGCAATCTTTGGTGGCGGATCAAGAGCATTGCCAATGAATCGAAGAGGACATATCTTCCCTCTTTACAATACGGCAGTCTATGGATATGCAAATGGAGTGAATCAACTCAATGTTTCCATTCCATTTTTTGTTTCCACATCCAATTATGGATTATTGATTGATTCCCCGATTGCGGGTGCAATTGACTGTGGAGTGAGTGAAAAAAACACATTCAAAATCGCACAAACACATGGTAGACTTTCCTATTTTCTCATCATCGATTCAAATTATGAGTCGATCTTGAAACATTATGCGGAACTCACGGGCAAACAACCTCTTCCACCGCTTTGGTCGATGGGATATATCCAATCTCGCTATGGATATAAATCTCAAACGGAAGTATTGAATTTGGTGCAAGACTTTCAAAAATCAGATATCCCTTTGGACGCTATTGTTTTGGATCTCTTCTGGTTTGGAGACAAGCAACAAATGGGTTCTTTTGATTGGGATTCCAAGAATTGGCCTGATCCGCTTGGCATGATGCGAACTCTTAAAAAAAGGAATATTCATACAATTCTCATCACTGAACCATATTTCACGAAGACTTCTTCACAGTATTCTATCGCTGAAAAAGAAGAATTATTCACCAAAACCGAACAGGGTGCTACATATCTTCTGAAAGATTTCTGGGCAGGAAGCGCTTCCCTTTTGGATCTTACAAATCCCAAGTCTACATCATGGATGGGTCAATTATATGCCAAACACATGAATACAGGAGTATCGGGTTGGTGGTGTGATTTGGGCGAACCTGAAATGCATCCCTTGGACATGCAACATCTGGGTGGTTCCACACTTGAAACACATAATAATTACTCCATGCATTGGATGGATGTTTTGGATCAGACACATAAACAATATGCTCCCGGCAATCGCTTATTCAATCTAATCCGATCGGGCGGACCCGGCATGCAAAGATATTCAGCATTTCCTTGGTCGGGTGATGTGCAAAGAAGTGCTTCCGGACTTCAAGCTCAAATTCCCATCATGCTTGGAATGAGCTTGAGTGGTGTTGGATATATGCATTCGGATTTGGGAGGATTTACGGGTGGTCCCAAAAATGAGAAATTATATACTCGATGGATGCAATTCGGAGCTTTCACACCAATCATGAGAGCACATGGCGAGGGCGTTCCGTCTGAGCCAATCTATTATTCCGATTCAATCAAATCAATCGTGCAATATTTCATAAAATTGAGAATGCAATTCTTACCATATAATTATACGATGGCATTTCAAAATACACGATATGGCACTCCACTTGCAAGACCAATCTTTTGGAATGGTCCTTCAAGCAAAGAATTCACCGATATCAATGATCAATATTATTGGGGGAATGATATCATCGTAGCCCCAATTCTTCACTCGGATTCAACTTCACGAAAAGTAATATTGCCTCCCGGCAAGTGGTTTGATTTTTGGTCCAATTATCGCATTTCGGGAAATTCCAATTTCACGATGCCGGCACCACTCAATATGATTCCACTCTTTGTTAAAGGTGGTTCCGTCATACCATTGACCTTCCCCATCAACAATACCGCTAGTTATGCAGGTGATTCACTTCTACTCATCTATTTCCGTGATAGTTCGATCACTGAAGTGAAATCACAAGTATTTTTTGATGATGGATTTTCTTCTTCAAGTTTGAAGGATGGAAATTTCAGACTGCTGGGTATACAAGTTAAAGAAGATAAAACTCAGCAAATGATACAATTCTCTATGAATACCATGGAAGGAAATGGCTATGCAGGTGAGCCGGAATCAAGAATGGTCATCACGAAATGGATTGATGTGCCAAAGCCGCGGAAAATATTAATTGGTAAGTCAACCATTCCAATGGCAAAAGATGAAATGTCATTGTATACTTCACCCATGCCGATTGCTTGGCACAAGAAATCAGTGAATCCTGTATTGCCGGATGAATTGCACATACGATGCAAAGCCGGTCAGGCTTCAATGAATGCTATCATTTTGCAATATGGAAATGGCGGAAAGAAATGATTATTCTTTCAATGCGCCTGCCGTAAGACCTTCAATGATTTTCTTGCTGAAAAGTAAAAAGAGAATCAAAACAGGTAATGCTGAAATCGAAGCACCAGCCATGAGATGTCCCCAATCGATGGATTGTCTGCCTATATAATACGCAAGACCCACGGGCAAGGTTCGCATCTCAGGAAGTGAAGTGAAAAGGAATGGATATAAAAATGCATTCCATGAACCGAGGAAAGTATAAATCGCCAGAACAGTGATTACCGGCTTGCAAAGTGGAAGCACAATGCGAAAGAAAATATAGAGTTCACCGGCTCCATCAATTCTTGCGGCATCCTCGATATCAGCCGGCAAAGCCCTGATATATTGTCGCATGAGGAATATCGCAAATGGTGCAAGAAGTCCGGGGATGATCAATGCCCAAAAAGTATTGATCCAATCAAAAGTCACCATCATGCGATATAGCGGTATCATCACCACTTGATGTGGCACCATCATCAAACCCATCACGGATGCAAAGAGAATCTTCTTTCCCTTGAATTCATATCTCGCGAATGCATATCCGGCCATAGAACCGAAAATGACATTTCCAATCGTGACCACAAATGCAATGAATAAGGAATTCAGAAAATATCTACCGAATGTATCGGTGATGAAGATATCTGCATAATTGGTGAGCGTTGGAATATTCTTGAAGAATTCCAGCGGACTTTGATATAGCTCAGGACTTTCATATAGCGAAAAGAGTAGCATCAAGAGCATAGGAATGATCATGGTGATCACCGCAAGCATCAATATGCCATTGATGATTATGGATGATATACGCTCTTTCATGCCATGATTACTCACTTGATCACACCCAGTTCTCTACCAATCTTCGCAAAAGCTTGAATAGCCTTATCCAAATGCTCTCTTGTATGTGCGGCAGAAATCTGCACGCGAATTCTTGCTTGACCTTTCGGAACCACAGGAAAGAAGAATCCAATCACATAAATATCTTCTTCAAGCAATGCCTGAGATAATTTCTGAGCTAGTACAGCATCATATAACATGATTGGAACAATTGGATGCGTACCCGGCTTGATGTCAAAACCCAATGCAACCATCTGCTCTCTAAAGTATTTCGTATTTGCTTCCAAAGTATCACGCAATTCCGTGGTGGAACTCAGCAAGTCAAAGACTTCAATAGAGGCACCCACAACAGAAGGCGGAAGTGAATTACTGAACAGATAAGGTCTGGATCTCTGGCGAAGCAAATCGATGATTTCTTGTCTTCCCGTTGTAAAACCACCAATCCCACCGCCAAGTGCTTTGCCAAGAGTGCCCGTGATGATGTCAACACGACCAATTGCATTGCACAATTCAGTGACACCTCTTCCCTTTGCACCCATGAATCCCATGGAATGACATTCATCTGTCATGACCAATGCTTGATATTGATCTGCCAAATCACAGATTTTGTCAAGAGGAGCAATTGTACCATCCATCGAGAACACGGCATCAGTGACGATCATGATAAATCTCGCGCCATCCGCTCTTGCTTCTTTGAGTCTTTCTTCCAATTCCACCATATCACAGGAAGTATAACGATAGCGCTTTGCTTTGCATAATCTCACGCCATCAATGATGGATGCATGATTCAATGCATCAGAAATGATTGCATCTTCTTCGGTGAGCAGTGGTTCAAAAACACCGCCATTTGCATCAAAACATGCGGCATAGAGAATGGTATCATCCGTACCACAGAATTCGGCAATCTTTTTCTCAAGAATGCGATGAATGTCTTGCGTGCCACAAATGAAGCGCACGCTCGACATTCCATATCCATGTGAATCCAAAAAATCTTTTGCGGATTGAATCACGCGTGGATGCGATGATAATCCGAGATAATTATTCGCGCAAAAATTGAGAACAGGTTTTTCTCTGCCTTCAACCATGATTTCCGGACCTTGCTCGGATGTGATGATCCGCTCTCTTTTGAGTAGACCGCTTTCTTCAATGGCTGATAATTCAGACTGCAAATGATCTTTGAATGAACCGTACATAATGATATTCTATGAAATGATTGATGCAAAAGTGTATGATTATAGTTCTTCAGATATAGTGTGAATGACGATCTCCGAATCATCATTGCATATGACAAGCAATTCTGATATGGTATTCTCACTCTTGGGATGAATCATCCTTGGTGCAATTTCCGATAAGGGTTTCAGAACAAATGCTCTTTCATGCATGCGAGGATGAGGAATAGAGATCTGATCTGTACCAATAATGATGTCACCAAAAAGCAGAATATCAATGTCAATTTCTCGCTCATGCCATTTGGGTCTTGCCTTGCGGTGTAATTCACCATGTATCACATGTATCAAGTTCAAGACTTCATCAATCGATGATTCCGTATGACCGATGCAAGCGCAATTCAAAAATGCAGGTTGATCAGTATATCCAACCGGCTCGGTTTCATACACATTGGATGAGACAATATCTGGAATAATTTCCGACATTCTCTTGATTGCATATTTCAAAGCTGAGAGTCTGTCTCCAAGATTGGCACCCAAAGACAAAGCAATTGGGATACCATATTGCTGTTCATTATTCATGTGCTCTTAGCATCGTATGCTCAACTTCCACATGATCAATAATATGCTTCAAAGGAACGCTGAGCTTTCTGAGTCTCACTGTCACTTTTTCAATGAGTGAAAATCTCTCAAGAACTTCTTTCGAGATCTCATAGCACAATGTTTCAATAAGATTATAAGAATCACCATTGACCAATTCATTGATGCTAAAGACGATCTCTTCATAATTCACGGCTTTGGCAACATCATCGCTGATGACCGCGGACATAGGATTATACCATAAATCAACATCTACTTGATATCTACCACCAAGGGTTTGCTCTTCGGCTTTTACTCCGTGATAAGAATAGAATTGAAGATTACTTAGTGATAATTTTATGAGTGATTTTGCCATGATATTCTCAATATTAAAAACCTTGTTTCTGAATGAAGATACCTTTATCAACTTTCATGAAAAAGTCTTGATAATACTTTGGATCTTCCACTTGATATACTTCGACGGTTCTGCCTTGATTATCCAGAATCTTTACCTGAAAATTTGCTCGAACTTTTGACTGTTTGCCGAATTCAGAAATATTAACGCTGGATTCTATCTGTTTGAGCTTATTGTAAATCTGCTCTCCCTGACTACGATTTCTGTCAATCCCGCGAAAGAAATTCGACCAGAATTCATTACCTGAGCCATTGCCACGAAGATCAACTTCTTTTGTGGCAGTGAGTAGTCCGAGTTCAAGTTGCGCATTACGCACGATGAAGCCATCATCTTGTAAAACATTCAGAACGGCTTTCATTACCAGCTTGACATCATTCGTGTCATATTCCCTGGTCTGCACCTGCCTTGTTTGCAATTGCGTTTTTTGCGGTGGTGGAGCGCTTTGCTGATTGATTACCGTACATGAGGCAAGTAATAGCAAAGAAAGTATGAATAGTGAAATCGCATTCATGTTCTTCATTCCTTATGAATTAGAATTTGGATGCATGATATGAGAATGATTTCACTTTGCTATTTGCATCGAATTTGATCACGACCGTCAAAGTTCTTTGTGTTGTTGCAGCAGCTCCGGATCTGGAAGCTGAGCCATATAATACAAGGAATAATCCGCTGGAATTTTCAGAATATGAAGCTTCTGTCGCGATTTTGTCATAGACCCATGTTTCATCGCCGCCTTCATCTTTTGTGACGATATTTGGCGAACCGAGAGCTTCCGCAACTTGTGCGCCACTCATTCCGACTCGAACTTCTTTTTGCACTTTCCCTACTGTAATATCTTGCTCTTTCACGGAATGCAGATTGGAACGATGGTCCACCGTTGTGCATCCAAAGAATGAAATCATGGCGATCATTGCCAAAGCATATACTGTTTTCATGGTATTTCTCCTTAATATGAATATTGATTTAATCATCGAATGACATGAATGAGTTTTGTATTCAGAATTCCTTTCGTTTCGCTACTGAGTGTCATACTATACACTCCCGATTGCAAATCATTCGGAAGTTTCAAGTCAAGTGATTGCGCACCGACAAATATCGGATATTTCATGATAGCAAGTTCTTTTCCCATTTGATCGGCAAGCATAATGGTCAGATTTTGAGTTTCAGTTGATTCAATATCGATTGTCACATTGCTATTTGCCGGCTGCGGATAGATTGTTCGAACAGACAATCCCTTGGATTCCTGCAAAAACAAATCAGCACAGATATTGGTAAGCTCCAATGATCCGGAAACATAGTTCATTGACACTGTTCGACTGAAAAAATCCATCGAATCATTGAAAATGAGCTTGGTGGAATGCACATCACTGATTCCTGCGAAACCCGATATTGTGCAGAGAGTACCGCTCTTTGGTATGGTTCCTTCGAATCTGAGTTTGGTGATTCTTTCATCACCTATGACATCCATTGAGAGAATTTGCATTGTCCCAAATGCGCTTGATATCGAATCCGGAAGGAAAATTCCTGCTTTTGAACGGAATTCAAACAATGCTTCCTGTTTACCGATATATGGGTATTGCTCCGTGAGATTGATGCTCACCGGAAATACCGCTCGTCCGCGCGGATCTGCCTTAACAGATGGCATGCGCAATGTTGCAGAAGCTGAATATGGCACAATCCGAATCACTTTTGCACTTGCACATGGATAAAATGAGCAAGCTATGATTTCTCCGCTATCAGGCAATGAACCCGAGAAAGTGATTTCAATATCTCTTTGAGATCTTGGAGGCATGATCAATGGAAGTGGCGTACTAAGCGTAAAAGCATTGCCGGAAATGAATGCGGAATCGAGTCTCACTTCATTCAAGGATGCATTTTGCAAAGTGATTGTTTTCTTCTGCGATTCAGGAATGCATGCAATGATTCCTGGTACGGAAATATCTGTGCCATCACCATATCCTTTCAAAACGATTGGCACTTCATATTGACTAAGTCCTGAATGAAAAACCAATACTTCTATCAATTCTTCGCCAAGAATTTTCGGTGAGAATTGCACTTCTACGAATAAGGATGCACCCGGACTCAACACTGAATCTGCAATCTTTGTCAATACTTTTATCGCAGGTGATTTTGTTACGATTTTATTGATAGTTACGGGAACAGGATCATCATTTCGGATGAGTTCAATGGTTTTGGTGATTGTTTCATTGATGCAGGCAGGACCAAGTTTTTGTCCTTGTGCAACTGGATTGATCGAGCGCAAAATACCATTCGCGCGAATCGGCATGAAAAACTCTTGATTGCAAAAACCGAAGAATAATGAATCCGTCAGCAAGCCATTATCGCGTGCAAGCACTCTGATATTGATATCTATACATTTACCGGGCGCGATTCTGAGCGTATTCGGTATTTGAGAAATCAATGAGAAATGCGTTGCTTCGCGGAAATATGCATAATCGATGAATATGTCCCCATTACCACCATTGCAAAGATTCACGGTCAAAACCGTATCCGTTGGATGCATCATGATTGCATCACCCAAATCAGCAGAAACAATAACCGGTTTTGATGGCTCAATGCGAATGAATCCGATGCTTGTGTCTTTTTCCGGAAATGCAAAATCCATCACTTTGAGATTATCGGAAGTTCTAGCAGATGAAGCCAGAGCTTTTCCATCAGGACTATATTTGATATCAGTCAAGAATCCTTCATGATTTGCCAATTGTCCGAGAAAGATATTTGTTGGTATGCGCCAAACCGAAATTTGCGGGAAGCCTGCAAATCCTGTTGCAAGAAATTGATTTGTTGCATTGAAGTCCAAACCAATCACATCGCTAGCAGAATTTCTGAGAGAGCGCACTATGGTTTTAGATGCAATGTCAATCACATGCACTTCACTTGCTGAAACCGAATATAAACTCTGCTCACTGAGCATTGTTCCAGCCGCAAGATATACTCCATCATTGGAAACCGCCAATTGAGAAATGAGTGGCAAAGCGGGATTTGACATGGTTGATACAATTCCAAGTGTACTCATGTCCAATACATGAATCGAACCATCCAGCAATGCGATGCTTCCTGTGATTCCATTACCAGGGTTGAATGCAGTGATTGGTTCAGGAAAACTATAGGGTGTGGATTCAGATCCATCTTTGAGAGAAATCCTGCGAATGATCTTCCCTCTTTTTGGGACGAGCAGCAATTCATCCTTGATGCGATGAACAGCAGAGATTTCACCTTCACCGGTGATAGTTTTCAGAAGAATTGGATTGAGTGAACCTCGATTGAATACTGACAGCAATTCTTGTCCTGTTGATGGAATGCGATATACTCCATAGATCGAAGTATCGCTGATATAACCGATGCCTAGCCATTCGGAACGGCTGACAGGAAATGCAATGCCGGAAATAAGGAAGGTATCACGAAGGATGCCATCCACTTTATTCCATTCAGCAATTTTTCCTGATTCATAACCTGCAATGAGAGCATCGCCGACACCATTCCAAGCAATTTTGGAAACAGGGGCTTTGAGAGCAGGATGCAGCAATGTTTTTTGATCAAAATTTCCAAGCTCTTGTCTGACGCGAAGTCTTCCCGAGTCCGTGATCGTGCCCGGTGTGCGCCATAAAAACACGCTATCCATACTGAAGCCGAGCGTATCCCAGGTTTTCCCATTATCGGGAGTCCAATCAACATATGTCGGCGCACCCACTCTATATCCTTTCCATTTCACTTGATATGGAGTGCATGGAGTGAGAATGATGGAAGTATCGGGCTCGAGTATATTCAAAGAACGAACTTCTTTCATTTCAAAGCCATTGGCTCTGAGCAAGAGATAATCTTTTTGTCCACCCTCATAATGCAGAACGGCATACTCTTTATAATAACCCGATCTGCTTGGCTTGAAGATGATATCGAAATAATAACCTACTGCGGGAGAAAGTCCGACCGGTGGTGGATTGGTGGACACATAAGATCCAATCCATCGATAGGAAAAATCAGGATGGGAGAATGTTATGGAGTCAAGACTTGTGCTTCGTTCAATGCCTCTTGAATCTTTCTTAGAGCCAAAAGCCTTCACCAGCAGAGTTGTATATTCTTGGAATCCTTCCGGCACGGAGCCAAAATTAAATTCTTCAATTTGCACGCTGAATGGATCGCAGAAGCGCACTTGACTAATTCCACCTCGATCATGTCTTCCCAATGTCGAACCGGTTCCGGCATTTGTGGACACCACGAATTCCGCTCTATTTCCTCCCTCGGAACGCGTAATCCAGGAGACCTCTTGATAGCCTTGTGCATCGGGTATGGACACGGTAGTGGCTTTGGAACTGAAATTACTCTCAATGATTGTGAGTTCGGACTTAGAAAAAGTATAAGGAGTACCATTTGCACTGACGCGAAGCCATGCGCGGATAATGGGATAATCTGCTGTGTCGATCGTGATGAAAATTGGTCGCAATTCACGAATTTCGACTCTCACTTGCGAAATGGATGTGGAGACAATCGCAAAGAATGAGATGATATAGAATATGAAATGTTGTGGTGTCATAGTATTTGAATGATCTTTTAACCTTGTATAAGACACTTTAAGTCTCAAGAGGTTTCACTTGTGAGCGATCATTCAGAAAAAAAACTTTGAAAAAGATGAGATCGGGTATGATGACAAGCACGAGTGAGCCTGTATCACGGGTAAACCATGTGGCAAAACCCTCGGCGGGCACAAGTGCTTTCACGATTTGACCGGTCAAAGTCCACATGATGATGAATACCAAAAAGAAGATGGCTAGGGCCATGAAACCTTCACGCAATTTGCCTTCTTGCCATCTTTTAGTGAAGGCATAGAGTCCGGCCATTGCATGTACATGAAATATGAAGAGTTCGATCATGTGAACTGAAAGTGTTGTTTGACATTAAACATGGCAAAATTATGGAATTGAACGAGAAATTCAGTCTTCTGTGCACAAGTCTTCCGAGTGAGGACAAAGCCCGTGAAATGGCAAGACACATTATTTCAGCACAATTGGCTTTTTGTTGCTGGATTCGGCCTTCGCATATAGCCATCTATTCCTGGGAAGGCGCTTTGCAGGAGGAATCCGAAGTGGAATTGATTTGCAAGACTTTTCCCGATAAAACAGAGGCTTTGCGTGATTATGTGAAGTCTAATCATGTGTATGAAGTTCCATATATCGGTGAATTTGAGGGGTATTTGGGTAATGAAGACTATATAGAATGGGCAAAGGGAGTTATTTGATCATAATCATTGGGGAAAAACATGAAAAAGGGATTAAACATGCAATCGGGGGACATATCCATGATTTCCGAGAAAATGCGCTCTGAGCGTTCTATTCGGGAGTGGCGGAAAGATGAAAGACCTCGCGAGCGATTATTGAATTATGGTCCGAATACCGTCAGTGACAGCGAATTATTGGCGATTTTGATTGGTACGGGTTCACATGGAATGTCTGCTTTGGACATTGCCCGAAACATGTTGGACAATTATCAGAGCATCATGGATTTGGGTTCACGATCAATTCAGGAATTATGTTCGATCAAGGGCATGGGCATGGCAAAGGCAATCGGCATAGCAGCGGCTTTTGAGCTTAGCAGGCGATTTCAGCAGGAGTCATTCAATCCGGGTAGGATATTGCAATCACCGGATGATGTTGCGAGATATTTCATACCAAGAATGCGTGGAGCAAGAACGGAGAGTTTTTACATCGCATTATTAAATACTTCAAACATTGTATTTTCAACAAAGAAAATCAGTGAGGGCTCATTAAATTCGAGCATTGTTCATCCTCGCGAGGTATTTCGGACGGCCATCATTGAGAGTGCGGCATCAATCATTGCCTTGCATAATCATCCATCCGGGAATACTGAACCGAGCAATGAGGATATATCACTTACTGAGCAATTGCGACAAGTCGGCAATATGATGCATATTCCTTTGCTGGATCATATCATCATTGCGGGTGATACATATACAAGTTTGCGTGAACGAGGTTGTTTTCCCTAGGAAGAATATGGGTTTTTCGATAGTTGAAACATATTTAAATGGCATTCATCTTATCAAGGCCGATGCCTATGAAGATGATCGCGGTCTATTCATGGAGTCATATCATAAGGACTCTTTTGCCGAATTGGGCATCACCGATGAATTTGTGCAGGAGAATCATTCCATTTCCGCTTTGGGCGTGGTTCGCGGTATGCATTTTCAGTGGGATAAGCCCATGGGTAAATTACTCAGAGTGACTTCCGGCAGGGCGCATATTGTGGAAATTGACATCAGAAAGAATTCTCCTACTTTGGGTCAGCACATTCACATTGAACTGTCTGCCCAAGATCCATATCAATTATGGGTTCCTGCGGGATTTGCCAATGGTTTTATGTCGATGGAGCATGGCACCGAGATGATCTATAAATGTACGGCGATGTATAATCCCAAAGCCGAATCAGGCATTCTGTGGAATGATCCCGCTCTGGCAATAGAATGGCCAGTTCATGAGATTGACACCGAGCCGATACTTTCACCTAAAGACATGCAAGCTCAAACACTTGCGGAATGGCTTGCAAAACCGGAATCATCAATATTTCACTATTGATTCATCGCTCAAGAATTTTCCTTTTGCATTTCTACCCAAATTCCCTATTTTCGCCATCTATTCTTTTATGAATATGGTTCGGTAGCTCAGTTGGTAGAGCAGCGGACTGAAAATCCGCGTGTCGGGGGTTCAATTCCCTCCCGAACCACGACAAAAGCAAAGGCATCCCCACTGGGATGCCTTTTGTGTTTTGGGGAAAGGAAGATATACACTCATATTACTCAAAAACACAATGATGCATTTTATTTTTGTAAGCTAACTCTCCTCTCATTCTTACCTTCATACCTTTTTCTAATCGTGCAGCTTGTCTAGTTTCGGTTTCGACAAGTTCGCAGTCAAGCCCACTATATTCATCTTCTAATATCACTGTTGGTCCGCTTATCAAACCAGATGATTCAATTTTAGCAACTATACCTTCAACAATGAGAACTTTATCTTTGAACTTAGCATCTGCAGCTATTTCATTTGCATCGTATGCGTCGATAATAACCTGTGCTTCGAGTTCATAATCTACTTTTAGACTCTTTACTTTTTTATCAGAACTTCCTGTCTCTAAACATCCAATCAGTGAAAAGGTTATGCTCGAGAAAAGAATCAAAGAAATTGTAGTTTTTGTAATCTTAATCATAAGTGTTTTATCCCAGTAAATAACCTGATTAGAATAATGTGTTTTGTGTTATTTGTATTGATTAAAAACAAAAGTAAACATAGAATCGCTTTAATACTGTCTTCTTTTCAATGAATTGAGTCTTTCCATAGGATTGAGATCCTTCAGGGTATTCGATGTTCTGTATCTCTTCGCTTTCAATCGTAATCCTAAATAAATCAGAACAATTCACTCGGTTGAGATTATACTCATCTTCACCAATTCGAAGATATTTCTTTTTTGATTTTGGGTCAGTAAATCCCTTTACATTCTTTGCATAATGATGGAGAACAAAAGAATCACAATTCTCATTACCCATACATCGTTCAATCAGTAGATTATAGTTATCATTCCAATTTTCAATGTAAAAATCATCGTAATAACTGGTGCTTACTCTTTCCAATCGTAGGATGCTGTCCTGAAAAGACTCATTCATACCTATATCAAGGCTTAGATAGTCCCTATTCTTCTCCAAATCAACCTTCTTTGGCTTTTTGGCTTCCCTATCCTTCCAAATACCAAATACTTTCAGATCTTGGGAATAGAGTACTCCAGAGGCAAATAGTACCCACCCTAAAAAATACACCGTTGTCATTAACTTTTTCATGTGACTTCCCTATTCCATTTATTATACTTCAATATTTAGTATACAAATTTGCAACCCATTTATTTATTCTCTTAGTAGAACATTCTTTATGTTGATAAATACCCTTGTGAATACCCCAAAATGAGTAGATAATGAGTAACATTATTCATCAATATAAAAGGTAATTTACTTCTTTAGTTGAGGTTTTTATATAGTTATTATCTCATTTGGGTACTACAATGAAAGTTATTTATCTATTTCTATTAATTGTTTTTCTACTAATTGGATGTAGCAATACAACGGATATTACTACAGATCCAGATTTAATTGATTATCGAAATAAGAAATCCTACAGAACAGTGAAAATTGGTACTCAAATATGGATGGCTCAGAATTTGGACGTAGCAACATTTAGAAATGGCGATCTAATCCAAGAGGCACGAACTGTGCAAGAATGGGTTGATGCTGGGAATAATGGAATTCCTGCATGGTGCTATTACGCTAATGATTATTTGAACACAGGAAAATATGGAAGACTCTATAATGCATTTGCTGTGAATGACCCAAGAGGATTAGCACCAATTGGATGGCATATTCCAACTGACGCCGAATGGAAAATATTAACTGACTATTTGGGCGACATTTTTCTAGCAGGGGGAAGAATGAAAGAAGTAGGTTTCAGTAATTGGAACTCTCCAAACACAGCTGCATCCAATTCGAGTGGATTTTCAGCAATTCCAGGAGGTCTTAGACATTTTGATGGTACTTTTCTCAGTTTGGGAAATGAAGCGTATTGGTGGAGTTCGACAAATACAACCCCTGGAAGTTACTGGATAAGATGGTTGGATTTTGTTAGTGAAAATGTAAATCGGGGTGGGCACAATGGCAAGCGTGGCATTGCTGTACGATGTGTGAAGGATTAATATTTATTTGATTAGGATTTATAATGAAAACAGTTCAATTAGCAATTGCTTTACTTTTGGTTACAGTTGCTTTTTCGTCATGCAATGATAATACAACAGACCCAAACACTCCAAATATTGGTTTTGTTCAAATTGGAACTCAGAAGTGGATGGCAAAGAATCTTGATATTACTACTTATAGAAACGGCGATCCTATAAGATACGCATCGTCTGATGCAGAATGGGTAGATGCTGGGAATAAAGGAGAAGGTGCATATTGTATTTTCCAAAATAAGACTGCAAATGCAACTACTTATGGCTTAATATACAATTGGTTCGCTGTAAATGATCCAAGAGGATTAGCACCTCAAGGATGGCATGTACCAACAGATGAGGAATGGACATCTTTAGAAACGTACCTTGGGGGCATCGGAGCAGGTGGTAAGTTAAAGGCAACAGGAACTCGAGAAGCTGGTGGAAGTCTTTGGTCAAGCCCTAATACAGGTGCTACAAATGAAACAGGATTCAATGCCTTGCCTGGTGGCTTTAGAGCCGAAATAGGTACATGGTATAGTATTTATACACACTCATACTTTTGGACATCTACATCATTCAACACAGGTCTTTCATGGTATAGATGGCTCATTAACACCGACTCGAAAATTACAAAGAATTCGCGTAGCCCAATTATTGGGTGCTATGTTAGATGTGTAAAGGACTAAATAATACAAATCAACCCTATGAACTATTCGTGTAAGTAATTAAATTGTCCCACATCAGTTATCCCTATGGGTTAATTTATATCATAAAGTAAGATAAATACGACATTTCTGGTACATAAACCGAACCACGACAAAAGCAAAGGCATCCCCACTGGGATGCCTTTTGTGTTTTGGGGTAATCTCAGGTATCTCGTTGTCTTTATGTAATGAATTGTATTTCACCTTGTGTAAACAAAAGTGATGAGTTAAATTATGAATGTGAATTAAAAGCGAAAGACATTAATGGAAGTACATAGATATTATACATTTAATTAAACAATTGAGAGATTCCAATGAAGAGTTTGATGGCTTTTGCTTTTTTGACAATGTTACTGATTGTAAGTTGTAACGATAATTCTACTAACAACCCAGATCCTACACCTGATACAGTTTTTACGGATATACGGGATGGAGAAATATACGGTATTGTAAAAATTGACACACAAGTTTGGATGTCTGAAAATCTAAATGCAAGTAAATATCGTAATGGAGATTCAATTCGTCATGCAAGCACTTTAGCAGACTGGCTAGATGCAGCTCAGAAACAAGAAGGCGCTTGGTGTTATTATGACAATGATCCCATAAATGGAGTTAAGTATGGGAAGCTCTATAATTGGTATGCCGTAAATGATTCTAGAGGCCTTGCCCCTGCGGGTTATCATGTACCAAGTGATAGAGAATGGACAGTCCTTACAGACTTTTTAGGAGGAGAAATCCCAGCAATCCAAAAGATGAAGAGTACAACAGGTTGGGCTGATGTTGTTTTAAAGGACAAAGACAGCACTATTATCAGTGGTAATGGCACTAATAGTAGTGGATTTAATGGTCTGCCAGGCGGCGGCTGTTATGTAGATGGGGCTTTCGTTCTTATTACTGAAGGCGGTTTTTGGTGGAGTTCTTCGGAAATTGATGCACAAGAAGCTTGGTTTCGAGGTCTGTTCAATGATAATTCTAAAGTAGCCAGGAACCGTATTAAGATTAATGGCTCTTCTGTTCGTTGCTTGAGGGATTAATCCCTTTGCCCCCTTTGGGGGCGGAGCGCAAAAATATCATAACAAACGTATAAAAAAAGGGTTCTGATAGTAACTATATCAGAACCCTTTATCTATTATGTCTTATTGAATTCTTTTTTTTGTGTAGTCTTCAGGTGCGTGTAAAAGCATGTCTGCTGGATGTGAATCCAACAATGGGACAATTCACCGCAGGCGTACCTTTTGCGTTTTGGGGTATGAGCGAATTCTTAATTAACTATTACCTTTTCAACCAACACCTCATTATTCATACGAACTCTGAGCATATACATGCCGGAACTCAAACCTTGAACAGGAATGGTGCATGACTCACTTCCCGCTTGCAAAGTATTGGAATAATGAATAGATCCGAGAATGTCGAGCAATTCGATTGAAACATCTTGATTTGGAATTTCAGCAAAGCGCACAAGGAATTGATCGGATTCACCCGTTGGATTGGGGGAGATGGAAATACCGTCAACTTCATCAGATTCATCAACACTTACATTTGTTCTGATTGACAAAGTTGCTATGTCTGTAGTATCATAACAGCCATTGGTTGTGAGTATGCAGCGGAATGGTTGATTATGATTGAACAATGTACAATTCAATACATTCAATACCGGTGTTTTTGTCCCAAGGTATTGGAATATGTCTTGAATGTTCTGAAATCCGGTACCTAGATTTGTTTGCCATTGATAAGCAGTTCTTTCATTGTTTGTGCCTGCCGCAAAAATCGCATTGGTTTGAATCAAGACCACTGTGTCTTTGGGTGATTCGACAATAACTTCTGCCGGTTGACCTATCGTGATTGATGTTTCTGCTGTACATCCTTTTGCATCAATAACTACCGCAGTATATGTTCCAGCACCAACTCCGACAACTCTTTCAGTATAGCTGACAGGTTGTGTATTCCAAACAACAGTATATGGCGGAGTCCCGCCTATTGGCGTAGGAATGCTGATAATACCATCGGAGAAGCCATAACAGCTTATTTGATTTTCTATGATCGCCGAATCTACTTCAACAGCAGAACTTGGTTGCGTTATATTCACATTGGATTGAGCGATGCAACCTTTTGAATCTATTACTGTAACGGTATATGAACCTGCTTTCAAATCTGTGGCAATTTGTGTTTTTTGTTCAGGGATAGTATTCCATGAATATGCATAAGGTGGTGTACCACCGGTAGGATTCGAAACACTTGCAGAACCACTTGATGCACCGAAACAGTCCACATTTTTGGTAACCGAAGCAATGACATTCGTGATTGCGGGTGGCTGAGTAATCGTGATGCTTGCTGTGGCTATGGAATCACGAGAATCTTTCACTGTCACAGTATAAATACCGGCACTGAGATTTGTTGCAGTTTGTGTTCTTTGAACAGGAGTGGTATTCCATGCATAGGTATATGGTCCGATCCCACCTTCATGCGTGACTGTTGCAATGCCATCATTACCACCAAAACATGAAACGGTGGAAATTGTTTTTACGGTCGGGATGATTGGAATGGTATCAATTCCTGAAATAAACAATGCTCGAATTTCATTTTGAGTGAGTGCTCTATTCCAGATTGCCATATCATCAATCTTTCCTTTCCAATATCGCGCACCATCCATTTGAGAATATCCAATATTCAAACTAACCGGTAAGGAATAGTAGAGCGTAGCTTGGGTTTGTGATTTCAAAATTCCATTCACAAATACTCGCGCCTGCCCATTTGAATAGTCAAGAACTAGATGAGTCCATGTATTTTGATCGAGGAAAAATACAGGAGAGTTCATAAACTTATAACCATTTGTCTGCCAATCGTTTATGGCATTGCATACCCAATTACTGTCACCAAATTGTTTATTGTCAATAATAGTGGCAAGACCCAATTGAGCATCCGGCTTTACCCAGAATGAAATGGAGAAGCTTGGATAATCGAACCAGTTACCTAGTGATAGATTGTCATTGACACCATCGAAGCCATAACATGAATTACTTGTTGAGAATCTATCGGTTTCCAATGATGCGCCATTAATCACGCCGGGTTGATTCATCCCACTAATATCATTCGCATTCCCTGAAAAAGGATACCATCCTTTCAGACTATCCAAGGGCACATAGCTCGGGATTTGTGCTTGTATGCAAGCCATTGGTAGTAAAACGAGTACAAGGAGTCTCAAAATAGCATTCATGACCATTCCTTTGATATTCAAAGTTCATTGAAGAAAGTATAATGTGAATAAATACAACAATTTTCATACCACCTTCCATCCTGAGGAATTACAAATCGTTTATAGAATCAAATTTTTCAATAAAATTCAATCTCAAAAGAAACTTACTATAGATTACATAATCATCTTGCTTGTAAAATGTCAGACTTGAATTTGAAGTGTTTTATCTCAGATTTTTATTAATAACACAAATATTTATCGATATGCCAAGTTGTGATATTTAGTGATCGAAAGTAGATGACAATCTTCTTTAATAGATCGTGGATTCTGTTCTAAAATCTATTGTATCAAATGTAGTTGATGCTGAATTCTTTCGATTAGTAGATATCTTATGAGTTGAATAATTGTTCTTAATCTTGCCGATTTAATTTCACTTTGTTTTTTTATTATGTTCCTTGCCCCATTCACTATGACACTTATGGCGTATTTTGTATTAATTACCCATCTTAATCCTGAATAATCAACTTGTCTCAAGGTAGTGCTAAACTGGATTTTCATTCGTTTATTTATTTTTCTATAAGTGATTGTCTTTTCTTAATTTGGGCACGAATAATTCATGTATCTCACCACGATGTAGCAGCATTCCATCGCACATGAATTCCGGTTCTCACTCATGCAGTATTGCTTGATATATACTTAATCAACATATCAAGTGATATTCTCTCATCCAAGTATGGCTTATGCTCATTTGGCATTGCCCACATAATCGCACATCAAATATTCTGTATTCACAGAACAATTATCCCATTCTATTCACAAGTGGAGAACGAGTATGAAGAATATCGTACGAGTCTTTTCTTTTTTGTGCGTATTGACAATGACATCCGTCATGGCGATCGCGCAAGGCGTCCTGAGCGGACAAATCACGGGTCCTGATGGACAACCCATTCCCGGAGTTTCAGTCAAAGTGACATCGGGCAAAACAACCAAAGGTGGATTTTCAGATTCACGAGGAAAGTATTCCATCAAGAACTTGGAAAATGGAAGTTATGGCGTAGCATTCAGTTGTGTAGGTTATCAAAAACAAGATGCAACAGTGAATGTTTCAGGTCCAACAACACTGAATGCAAAACTCAAAGAAACCTCAATCGACATGGATGTGACAGTAGTCACTGCTTCACGGGTTCAACAAAAGGCTTCCGAGGCACCTGCTTCGGTTTCCGTGATTGAACCAAGAGCGATTCGCGAAGCTCCAAAGAATACACCGGTAGAACATCTTCGTGGTATTACAGGTGTGGATTATTCTCAAACTGGTATTGCTCAGCAAAGTGTGAGTGTTCGTGGTTTTAATAATGTGTTTACTGGTGCATTGCAAACCTTGACAGATTATCGTCTTGCAGGCGTTCCAAGTTTACGAGTGAATGTCGGTTATTTTGTCCCCGCTTCGAATGAAGACATCGAGCGCATTGAATTGGTGCGTGGTCCGGCATCCGCATTGTATGGACCAAATGCGGCACAAGGCGTTCTGAATATCATTACTCGTTCACCATTTGCTTCACAAGGTACAACTGTATTTCTTGCAGGCGGTCTGCAGAATCTCATGAATGTGGGCGTTCGTCATGCAGGTACTTTAAGCGATGATTTCGGATATAAGATTTCAGGTCAATATTTCTCAGCAAATGATTGGGCATTTGAAGATCCCGTAGAAGTTGCTGAAAGAGCAAAAGCAATTACTGCAGGTGCAAAAGCAGATACATTGAAGATTGGTAATAGAAAGAATACACATGAGCGCTTCAATGTGGATGCCGGTGCATATTATAATTTGGGTGAGAACTCGATGTTCCAACTCAATGCAGGTGTTTCTCAATCACTCAATACCATTGAAATGACAGGTCTTGGAGCAGCAAATGGTAGAGATTGGAGATATTCTTATGTAAATGCACAGATGACTTCCGGTGATTTATTCGCTCAAGTATTTTACAATATGAGTGATGCCGGGGAAACATATTTCCTTCGTACGGGTAATCCGATTGTTGATAAATCAACATTGCTCGGTGCTCGTTTACAACATGCATATAAAGTCAATGATGATATTCGTTTGACTTATGGTGCTGATTTCTTCTCGACAAATCCAGTTACTGAAGGTACAATCAATGGCGTGAATGAAGAGAATGACACCTATAATGAAATCGGTGCTTATCTTCAAGCAGATGTGAAGCTCACCAAAGATCTTTCTTTGCTTGGCGCGGTTCGTGGTGACAGACATTCAATCATCGAAGAGATGGTACTCTCTCCACGCGTTGCAATGATGTATAAACTTGATGAGAATTCAACCGTCCGCGCAACATTCAATCAAGCATTCAGCAATCCAGGAACCAATGATTTGTTCCTTGATTTGCTCAGTACAAAAGATGCATTTGGTCTCAGCGCTGCTAATCCTGCTTTTGCTGTTGGCGTTTGGGGGGCATCCGGTGGAAGAAACGGCTATACTTATAATCGTGATGGCGGAGTGCTTCGCTATATCTCACAATTTGATCCAACTCGCTCCAATTGGATGCCTTCAACCAATGTTGCGAATATGTGGTCAGCAGTAACTGCTGTCATTACAGCGAATCCTGCACTTGCAGCTCTCAAACCATTACTTACTTCACTTATACCTGCTCCAACTACAATTGGTGGTAGCATTGCAGCGCTCAATCCAACAACAAGACAATTCATTCCAATGCAAGCTGGCGATGTACTTGATGTTGACAAATTGCGTCAGACAAATACACAAACCATCGAATTGGGTTATCAAGGCAAGTTGACAGATAAATTCAAATTCTCAATTGATTTGTATCAGTCAACAGTTACAGACTTTGTGTCTCCATTGAAAGTTGTCACTCCAAATGTATTCATGAATGCAGCTGATGTAACAGCATATCTCAAGCCGATTTTGAAGGGAGCTCTTATGCAGGGTGGTATGCCTGAAGCACAAGCTGATGCAACCGCAACACAAGTATGTGGTGCATATGCACAAGTTCCCATCGGTACAGTTTCACCAAATGAAACAACTCATAAAGGCGATATTCTTCTTTCATATCGTAATTATGGCGAGCTTTCATACTATGGAACTGATGCGGCATTCACCTATGAATTGTCACCTGAATTCGCAATTTCAGGTTCAGCTTCCTATATCAATCAGAATGTGTTCACAGGCGATGATTTAGGCGCAGGTGCGGGTTCTGACACGATCGCACTCAATGCTCCTCAGTACAAATCAGCACTTTCAATCATGCATCGCAATGCAGATCTTGGTTTGAATGTTGGTTTGCAATGGCGCTGGGTTGATGCATTCCGCATGAACTCAGGTGTATATGTCGGTGATGTCCAAGCATTTCACATGCTCGACTTGAACTTGAATTATACAATTCCATCAGTTCAAGGTTTGAGCTTTAATCTTACTGCAACAAATCTTCTTGATCATCGCGTACAGCAATTCATTGGTGCAGCGGCAATCGGAAGAATGGTTCAAGGTAGATTCACATATACCTTCTAATCTTTTCATACAAAAGCAAAGGCATCTTCAGAAATGGAGATGCCTTTTTTTTTGTTGTCAATTTCGCCGAGTAGTTAGTTATCGAACTATGACAAATTTCTCCGTTTGAATTACATTTCCTTTTGAATACATGAAGTGATAGACTCCATTTTCAAAAAGTTCATTGGGTATAAATAAGATATGCTGATGTACTTCTTGATCAAAAATCAATTTACCAACATTGTCATGAATGCGAATCATACCTCCCAGTGATTCACAACTTATTTCGATTCCAAATGCAGTTCTGTTGATTTGTACATCATTCTTCATTGACTCTACTATTGAAGAGATAGATTGCTCCACTTCTATAGCATGGTTATTATCATTGATAATCATTGGTATTGATGAGACTGAGAAACCGGGAATTTCGAAAGTCATGATTGGGATATTGGAATTAAAGTGTTCACTTCCGGCATAGTGTATTGAATTATCATTGAAAGCATATTCTGAGTTGTTCAATCCCATTCCGCCAGACAAAAGTGAAATACCATTACTTGAATTGATTGAAAGAGACAAGGCCTGTGTTTTGTCTTGCGAAGGAAACAAAGCATAGACACTTGAATTTTTCTGTACATTTCTTTGAATTTCTCTGATTGCAACAGGAGGTCCGGTATTCACGACTTTTCCAAATGAAGGGATTGTATCCCAAATCCATGGCATGGTAGGTACTCTACCTGCCAGGTAATGTAAAATCAAGGCCGCATCCATTGGTGTAGTTTGGAAATATATTCTGGACAATGGACCTGCATCAGGAGGCATTATCGCGAGATAATTCGATGAGTCATAACGAAGTCGTTGACCATCAACACCTATATCGATGAATCGCTTCCACAAAGTTGTGTCTCTTTGATTGTCAGGAGTTCTATTACTGAAATAATATCTTCCATTGTGATTCACATCAGCTCTGTAGAGATTTGAAAATTCGGCACTATCACTTTTCAAAGAATCTGCTATTGTTTTGTCATTTACTATCCAGCGCATAATTATTCGAGGGTCAGAGTGTGTTATATATCGTTGTTGTTGCAGACCAGCATGTTTTCGACCAGGTAATGATGAGCCATCAGCATCACCATTACCCCATTCTTTGCTCAGAGGTCTATTTCGATTATTGACAATTTCGAAAATTGAAATCGTTCCACTAATCTCATTAGCCACTGCAAGATAACTTCTATTCTTTCTATGTTTTGAAGGTGGAATATAGATTATGGTTTCAGGGCCAAGATCACCTGAATAGCTTGAAGTGCTTCTTGAATTCGCATAATCAACAAAAGAAACATCATTAGGATTAGTGATATCATAAGCCATGATTCCACCAATTCTTTCCAATGTAGTGAACGCATAGGTTCTGCCATCGATTTCTGCCAATACTACTCCTTCTGGCTCGGGACCTTTTGATCTACTTCTTCCTTTCAATGTATTATTCTCATTATCGGCATTGAAAATAGGCGATATAAATGATAAAGTAGAAGTGATCATTTCAAAGTCATCACCGCTATCGTAGATCGTATTTTTAGAAGAAGCATCAATGATGGAAAATGATCTTGAACCTACACAATAGATATCTTCAAATACTCCATCCCCATTTGCATCACCATTCAAATTTGTTACCCGAAATCTCCCCAACATGTGATTTTTTTTCAATTGATTTCTATGAGGATAACGAACAGGATCCAAGACATAGGAAGATGCACCAACGGTTGTTCTTTCATTCAGTGTGGTGTATTCCTTTTCATCACCTTCATTTGCTGTAATAAGATATCGATTTCCATTTACAGAGTAATTTGCAATCGCATCAGGAATATAAAACGCTTTCACCGGCCAATTTGCTATTGCAATAACTTGATTATTGTCAGAAGCATCAATACCATTTCCTTGTTTGGAATAATCTTTTGTTCCAAGAGGAAATATCGAAACAATTGATTGATTGATGAGATTCACCTCAGCAATTGCATTGTTTTCTTGGAGAGTAACCCAAGCTCTTTGGGAATTTTCATCTACTGTGATGTATTCCGGTTCAATATCTTGAGACAATGTACTACTTGCCCTTGTCTTGCGAATACCTTGCGCAATCAGAGAACTTGCTTGAGCATTGAACGAGGTAAAGTCCAAGGTCTTGACATCACTTTGTACAGTATTCTGAATCCCTTTACTTATATCAATAATCGTAACCGATCCTTCTGGATCAATTGAATAGTCAAGATTTGGTTGTCCTTCATTTGCCACAAGGATTTTATTTCCATCCGGAGTGAATATTATCATATCCGGTTGAACACCTACAGTGAATTGTTTTATTGGGACACCGTCCAATGACATTGCTATAACAGATCCTGGTAAATGAGGCATAGCATTGGGAGATGCGACAACCAATAGTCCATTATGTACTGCAAGTGAAGTTATTGATCCATATTGATTCATATTAATAGATCGAATCAATTTTGGAGAAGATGGTTCTGAAAAATCAGTTATATCTACAAATCCTTCGATTCCACTGGTTGTAAACAATCGTTCACTCATAGGATCATAAGCAATGACTTCACAGGAGTTGGTACGCGTTCTGGATGGTTCAAAACTTGTGACAAATCGTAATGATAAACTCTCGCTAGCTTTTGGAGCTAATCTGTCATCATCTCTGAGGAACACATTGATTGTAGAATCACCCAATAATGAGCAGTTTTGGAATCCTGATATCCTGAATGTTGCATATTCTGTATGTTGTTCGTTTATTGTGTCCTGTATGATGGGAACTGACAGTGTGAAGTTAGAGCTGGTTGCCGTAATATTTACAGCGCGATCAAATGTTCCAAAATCCTGAGCATCCGTTGTGCTGAAGGGTGCAGGCATGAGGTCAAAAACAAAAGATCCTTGAGAAGGATTTGATACTGTAACCGGAATATTTACAAAACCGGCTCCTTCTGAAACAGAAAGAAATGCTGATCCAAATGAAACCGTAGTTCGATAATTGAATGAAAAGAAAAATGGACAGACCATTGTTTGTCCGAATGCATTTCTCACTTGTTGAACAGTCAATGAATAAAATTGATTATTTACAAATGGGAATGACATTGTGATGATGGCAGTATCGGGTAAAGATCCATTGCTCGTAATGGAGATTGATTGTAAACCCACAAGACCTACATAATTACTCTGATCAACTACAGAAAGTGAGTCCATGTTAGCGCTAAACACAATACGCAAACTTGAACTTCCAATCACAGAAATGGAAGAGACTCTTGGTGGGCCTTGGAATGAATAGTTTGGCCAAACTTGTGGAGGAGTTCCTGCACCTACAACTATCCAATTTGCAGGATTAAGAATAGAAGATTTCAATTCTGAAGGACCACCTTGTTGAATACCATTATAAAATGCATTGACGCTATTACCCGATATATTTCCAGGTGCATTTGCCAATGAAATAGAGCTTGATCCATCAACTAAACCTGTTGGAATCTTCGACAAAGAACCAGAGCAAGTAGTATTCGCACCTATCCAAGCATTTGATGACAAAGCTGTTATATATTGAGGATTTGTTGGGTTTCCAGTATATACAATCACTTGATCTCCCGAAGAACTCAATCCAAAACCGGCACCTGAAACAGTACCTTTATTTGATGTCAATGCCTCGGTTTTTATGGTGATTACTGAGCCGGCAGACATACATTCATTAAGTGGGGAAATCCAAGTAATCCCACCAGGACATTGAGGAGATACTCCATCAATAACTTTTGAATCAGTCAATTGCACGATTGTTTCAGGAATAATGTCAATTAATGTCAACAATGCTATCTCATCATCTGTAGCCGTTGCATTCATTCTATATGCAATTGGAATGACATCACCTGGTTGAAAATTTGTTTGTGGTGGAATGATTGTAAATGTTGAACCTATGCGATTCTTAATTGGATTATCTGAATTATCTTCGAGTGTATTCGGAATGATTCCTACATAATATCTCTTTCCATTCTCGAATAAAGAATTTGGAACTATTGTGATTGTGGATCCTAGATATGATGCAGTAAATGGTATGGTAACACCGAGAGAATCATTCAATCTGAGTTCAATCGAAGATAGAATATTCGCCGAATTCAATGCAGCATTGTCTGTTCTTCGAATTTGCTCATTGAAAGTTATGGTAGGTTGAACATTTTGCGGAATGTATTTCGATGCATTTATTGGTTGAAACACGGCTGTAGGAGCGGTTGTATCAATACCAAGCAATGAAAGACCATCAAGTGTGAAATTATCAAATCGATTATTACCTGATGTTCCACCTGTGCCCTGTAAAAATCCTACTTTCACCCTGAAATTTGGATTATTGTCAATACCCTGAATTCCCAAGTATGAAAGAGTCCGAAGAACAGGATCGGCATCAGCAACGATTATTGTGTCTTTGGAAACATAAGTTGTACCATCTGTGGAATACGACCAAATTTGTGTCCCGGCACCGCTTCCAGATCTTCTTGTCGTAAATGTCACACTGACATCTTCATATCCTGTTGTAGGTAAAGCAAATACCAATTCTCCCCCGATAGGATTATTGAAACGAAGATGAGTACCCGAAACATCGCCATTTCTTGCATTTGCGTTTAGGAGGGAGAAATTCTGCGCTGTTCCCCCTGCCGGATCTATGACGCTTGTTCCACCTGCAATATGCGTCAATGAAGCATTTGCAATGATTGATTGCGAAGGCTGAGTAATTGTTGCAATCGATGCATTATTATTGAAATTCCAGTAATGCAGTAATGTTGAGGGCGGTATAATTTTGGCATCAATTGCAAAATTGTCGAATCGATTGTTCCCGGAAGTGCTACCTGCACCTTGTGCAAATTGAACGCGAATCTTTGCATTTGGATTATTGTCAATTGCATTGATAAATGATAAATCAATTTGTCGTAAAACCGGGTCAGCATCAAGAACGGTAACGGTATCTATTCCAATGAAATTGACACCATCAGATGAATAAGCCCAATACTGAATGCCGGCTCCACTACCCGACCTTCTCGTAGTGAAAGAAACTCGTATGTCTTTATATCCATTTGTTGGAATATTGAAGATAATTTCACTACCTAATGGATTATTGACCCGCAAATGCGTACCGGAGGCATCACCGTTTCTAGCATTGAGATTGAGTACCGAAAAGTTCTGCCCTGTTCCTCCAACAACATCGATAATACTCGTAGGACCGGGCGTAAATTGTAAAGATGAACCCGATATCAATGAAACAGATGGTGTCAATAATGTTGTCACCGAAGCATTATTATTGAAATTCCAATAATGTATCAGTGCATTTGCATTCCCAGTATGAGGGAATACATGATAAACAATGACAATGACCATCAAACAAAATAATCGCATGTTTTTTTCCTAAAGGTATAATCATGCAATCTATCTTCTCGAATATTATCGTATGTTAAACATATGATTACGATTTAATTACATTGTCAATATTTCTCACTGTTGAAAGGGGTGCGGGTATTTCTGAGGCAATATTTTTTATAGGATTTATATGATGAGAGAAGTCAGATGGATAGAACATTACTCTTTGCTTTTTTGACATTAACATCTATTTTATTTGTTTCATCTATATGGTCCAATACACCACGAAATGGCGAAGCATGCTTTTCTTCATATAACTCATCTATACATCTCTACTTTATCTTATCTTACTTTCTATCTGTTCTTCAAGAGCATCAGGCAAATCTTTGACGAAATCATATCCTGTGCTTTTTTCGATTGCATTGATTGTTGTTTTATAGAGTTCCCAAGAATTATTGGACTTATCATATTGCCCATTATTCATCATCACCGCAATGACTTTTGTAGACGATGATAAGTCTTTTGGTTTTTGACCTTTGTCGAGTATTACCACTATTTTCCAACAGGAATCCGGGACAGCCACTTTTCCATTCAGTCTTAGTGGTTGTTTTGAAAAGACTCCACCTGCGATTACATATAATTCCTTGCCTTCAGTTTTACACAAGCGTTCACATTCATATTCCAAAGAGAGCCATGTTTGTTGATTTAACTTTGGAGTTTGAGGCAATATATTGCTCATGAGAAAAGTTGACCTATTATCCTCCTCAGTTGCGGTTCTTTCTTCAGATCGAACCATATGTCCTCGATCATAACCGGACTTGGTATAATCATCATGATTAATAATTTGAAAAGATGATGGAAGTGAAGTATCCGCAATGAACTTTCCTGATCTTCTCGGCACATCACCATACCATGTTGCATTCAATTGCCATGCAACCCAATTGGGCACATTCAATAAGTGATTATAACTAAGGATATATTGTCTTCTTTGAACGAGATGGTCATCCGATTTGTCAGAATCTACCGGTAATCCCCATGGCACATGAACTGCTGTTGGATTCTGTACTCCGCTCTGTCCAAATGCAACTGCAGAAATGAGAATAGAAAATATGTAAACATAATATCTCATCATTCACTCTTCATAAAGACTGAGGAATATATATTCATTCCATTACCAATGATGAGAGAATATGCACCTTGAGGAAGATATCGTATATCGATTTGATGACGAATCATTCCATCCGCATCAACAGGTAACTCTACATTATCATTCGTGATAATTCTACCCATCATGTCAATGATTTGTATTTCATATTGTTTTGAAACCATTCCCGGAAAAACAATTCCGAGTTGATTGCTCACCGGATTTGGTGAAATCATAAGTGTAGTTGATTCTACTTGTTCTTGAACTGACACAAAGTTTTTGGATTCTATCATTTCTTGAATCTCTTTCGGAACATCACTCAAGAAATCATATCCTGTTTTTTCTTCAATGGCATTAACCGTTGTGGAATATAATTTCCAGTCTGTAGTGCCGGAAGTATAGACTTCATTCTTCATCAATACCGCAATCACTTTTGTGGCTGGTGTGATATCTGAGACTCTTTGGCCACTGTCCAATATCACCACAATTTTCCAATATGAATCAGGAACAGAAACCACAGTATTGAGTCTTTTGGGATTTGCTCCAAATATTCCGCCTGCAACAATGAATAATTCCTTGTTTTGATCTTTACAGAGTCTCTCACATTCAAACTCCAGTGAAAGCCAAGTTTGCTGATTCAATGTTGGAGTTTGAGGCATGATATTCGTGAGAAGGAATGTCGATTTATTGTCCTCAGCAGTTGCGGTTCTTTCTTCGGAACGAACCATATGCCCACGATCATATCCGGAATTGGTATAGTCAGAATGTTTCACTCTGTAAAATTCAGCAGGTAAACTGGTGTCTTGTATGAAACTTCCCGAATATCTTGGGACTCCCCCAAACCATCCTCGATGCAAATTCCATGAAATCCAATTGGGCACATTGAGTTCGCTATTGTAGCTCAGCGCATATTGAGGTCTGATGATCAGATAATCATTCGAAGCATTATTGTCTAGTGGAATTCCTAATTCCACATGAATGCATTCACTATGAATCAATTGTGCTTTTTGTTCATGTATTGAAAAGAGAAAAACGAAAAGCGCAGAAAGTATAAATGTTTTTTTCATGATGATTTATTGTGTGATGATACAATTCGTTGAGATAATTTGCTTGCCATTATTAATGGAGAGTATATATGTTCCTGATGGCAATCCCGATACATCTATCTGCATCTGTCTCGTCATCGCATTTCCATGATTCGATGCTTGTACATTCCATGTCTTGATTGTTAATCCCTTCAGATCCTGCATTGTTAGAACGAATGATTCCCCAATCGAAAACGGATACTCAATTGTCAATTGTGATGTTCCGGGATTTGGATACACATATAATGCATTTGCAATAAAATCAGTGGAAGATTCAATCCCCGTAACTCTTGCAACTTGTACGAGTGATCTGAACTTATTTCCTTGATTGACATTCATTGAACGGAATTCAGGTAGTGAGTCTATATTCAGAATTGTTTCAGGTCCGGAGAATGTGATTGTTCGATACACAAAAGAATTGTCCGGCAATCTGAATCCGATTTGCAGTGGCACTTGTTCATAGATGCTATAATCTTGCGCTTGGACCTGCATTATCTTCAATCGCATTGAGCGAATTCCTCCATTCAATGATGAAGCAGTATCTATTTGAATCCTTGGCCATCCTTTTCTTTTCACCCATTGATCAAAAAACCATTGCAGATCTCTCCCGGAAATATCTTCACATGCTTTTTGAAAATCTTCGGTGATTGCATTGCCAAAGCGATGTCTTTCAAGATATGTTTGTAATGATGCAAAAAAGATGCTATCACCCAATTGATGTCTGAGCATGCCAAGTACCACGGCACCTTTCACATAAATTGTTCTTGGATAATTTGAAGAAGGGGCAGATCTCCCATATTTTTCGAGTGGCATCACGCCTTCTCTCGAGATAGTAGTTCCGAAATATTCCGTGATTTTGGATTGCACATCTTGCACATAACCCGGCATACCTTTCAATTCCTCGGCCCACAGTGATTCGGAATAAGTTGCAAATGATTCTGAAAGCCAATGATAGCCATAGTCTCTTGGAGTCACTTTGTCTCCAAACCATTGATGAGCAAGTTCATGCAAAATGGTGGAATTGGCGGAATCTTTCTTCCGAACTATTGCTTCGTCAATGCTGATCATGGTTTGATGTTCCATCGAACCGGTTGGAGTAAGAACATATCCGACGGTTTCGAATGGATATGGACCAAATGATCTTTCCAATGTCTTGATCATTCTCGGCAATTGTGAAAATGAAATGGCAGTTGCCAAACTGTCTTGCCTGATTGCATATACAACATTTCTTTCCTCGCCAATGACATGCCTTTGAAATGAATCAACCGCGAATGTCATGAGATATGTCGACAAGGGTTTGTCAATCGCCCAAGTATAGCGTATACCTCTTTCCATTGTATCTATTGACTGAAGTGCTCCATTGGAGACAGCCATTAATCCGTTTGGAACTAGGATGCGTGTTTTGAGCAGCGCTTTATCGGAAGGATGATCATAGCATGGAATCCAATGTTGAGTGGTGCCAACATAATTCGCAAAAAAACCTGTTCCTATTGCATATACTATTCGCTTGGTTGAATATACACCACCCCAAGAAATCGTTCTTGGAGGTTCTTTCCCCATCATACCTTGATAGTGGACTTTCACTATTGAAGTATCACCTTTTTTAATGGACGATGGAATGTCAATGGCAAAATGCATTGTATCATCCTTGATTTCACCCTTTCGAGTAAAACCGGATTTTATGCCATTTACAAATATGGAATCTATTGTGAGATCGCGTAAATGTATCGGCAATATGCCTTTTGGTGATTCATTCCATGCCACCTTGATGATACAAAGTCCATTCTCAAGTTTGGGAAGAGGCGCTGAAAGCAAATCAATCGAAACATCATATTCAATGATGTCGAAAGGTTGAGGAATAAATTCCGTCGGCCTGGATATCTGCGCAGATGCCTCATAAGAAACAAGACATGTAATGCAGATCAGAATGTGTCGGAAGTATTTCATGTATATTCCCTACTATTCAATGTGGATGCACAATTTAGGGAAATTCAGTATGATATACAGTGTCTTTATTATGAATAGGTAAACTAAATTTCGAATATCTTAATAATTGCATAATACTCCTGATGCTAAGTTCGAATGCAGCATTTAGTAATTCGAGGACATCATGCAAAAAGACTTGCAGGCAGACCCCTTTGCTCTCTCATTCGGGAATACATTAAGTATCCCATTTCCTTCCATTGGTTCTCTCATCGAACGCACAATTGAAGATGCACTTGGTTTGACGGAAATGTCATCACTGTATGCACAAGCAATGGCAAAGAACCAAGCTCAAGATTCTTTTTATGATACTGTTCTCAATACAATGAATTGTACTTATGAAGTTAATGGACTTGACCTTATTCCAAAAGAAGGGCCTGTGATCGTAGTGGCGAATCATCCTTTTGGTGGAATCGAAGGCGTGATATTGGGTTCATTATTGGGGAGCATCAGACCGGATTTTAAAATAATGGCAAATTCATTATTGGGTCGCATACCGCAATTCCATGAAAGCATGATTTTCGTGAATCCATTTGGTGGAAATGAAGCAATTACGGAAAATCGAAAAGGACTCAAAGAGGCAATACATTGGGTGAAAGATGGGGGAATATTGGGCATTTTTCCCGCAGGTGAAGTTTCTCATTTTCAGCCAAGTATTGGAATGGTTGCAGATCCATATTGGAATACGAATATTGTGCGCATGGCCAAAATGACCAATGCCACCATTATCCCGATGTTCATACATGGTCACAATTCGTTGTTATTCCAAGCCATGGGATTGATTCATCCTCGCTTGAGAACCATGCTATTACCAAGAGAATATCTCAAAAGGAAACATGGAAATGTATCCATCACTGTCGGAAAGCCGATTCAAAAGCAATTATTGAATACTTTCATCAGCGAGACCGACTGCACACGATATATCAGACAAAGAACATATCTCCTGCAATTGGATCGTACCATTCAATCAAAAAATCAAGATCTCAATCAACAAGAAATTCCAACCGGCTCATGGGATGAGATTTCGGAAGAATTGAAGAGATATACTCAGCAAGACATACTGGCTGAATCAGGCGACTATGTGGTGTATGTCGCAAAAGCTGAAACTCAACCGGCCATTTTGAGAGAGATCGGAAGATTGAGAGAATGCGCATTCAGAGAAGTTGGTGAAGGAACCGGAAAGGCATTGGATCTAGATATATTTGATTCAGAATATGATCAATTGATATTGCATAAAGCGGGTCATGGAATCATCGGTGGATATAGATTGGGAAGAACCGACCATCTCCGAAGTGTTTTTGGGAAGAATGGACTCTACACTCAAACACTATTCCACTATTCCCAAGGATTTCATGAACTCATGCCCAAAGGATTGGAATTGGGCAGAGCATTCATCTGCAAGGAATTTCAACGATCATTCTTGCCCCTGCAATTGTTGTGGAAAGGGATAGGTGCATATATCCTTCAACAACAACAATATCGTTTTCTCTTTGGAAGCGTGAGCATCAGCAATAATTATCATCCCCTATCCAAACAATTGATCATCTCATACTTGAAAGAATATTGTTTTGATCATGATTTTGCTTCTTGCATCAAGGCAAAACATCCCTTTGTGCCCGGCAAGCAATACCAATCTTTTCAAGCATTGATAGGAAATGATAAAATCCACTCAGATATAGAAGTCATCAATAGCATGATCATGGAGATAGAGCCCGATGGTAAGGGCATACCCATATTAATTCGACAGTATATGAAACTTGGTGGTAAATTCTGTGGTTTTGGGATCGATCCTGCATTTAATGATGCCGTTGATTGTCTTGTGATGATTGACTTATTGAAAGCAGACGATTCAATGCTTGAGCGTTATATCGGTGAAGATGGCCTGAATGTTTTCAGAAATTTTCATCTTTGTAATACTTCGCATCACTATTCACAGATTTTATAGAGGTTTTTATGGCATTATCAGTTGGACATTCCGCCCCTGATTTCACTTTGGTCGACAATACATTGACCCCACACACATTGAGCTCATATAAGGGCCAATCTGTCATTCTTGCATTCTTCCCTGCCGCATTCACAGGCGTTTGTGAGAAAGAAATGTGTACATTCAGAGACAATCTCGGTAAGCTCTCTTCAGCCAATGCGAAAATTTTCGGTGTGAGTGTGGATCTCCCATTCAGTGCTGATGCATTTTCCAAAAAGAATGAATTGAATTTCCCGATTCTCTCAGACATGAATCGCGAAGTGACAAAAGCATATGATGTTCTTTTCCCGAATCTTGCCAATGTTCCCGGTCTTGATGTCAGTGCAAGAGCAGTCTATTTGATTGATGCAAATGGCATCATCCAATATGTTGAAGTCACTGAAAATCCAGGTGTGGAGCCGAATTATGATGCTGTCATGTCAGCAGCAGCCTCATTATAATCCTAAAAGTTTTCCACAAGCCCTTTCGGAATCTATCCGAGAGGGCTTTTTTTATGTCAATTCCGTAGTTTTCGTGCTCATTAATTTGGTAATGCACAATGATCAGCCTACGCATCGCATCACTTGTTTTTCTTTCATTGTTCTTCATTGGATGTGCCAATGAACAGAATGAACCTCAGAATCAACAGCTTCCTGAAGGCGAAACTACTCAGGAATTTGCACCAGCAGCTCCACAAGTGAATATTGGAGCACCTGCTCCCGATTTTACCATGAATGACATAGATGGAAAGCCATTCACATTATCTTCCCTTAAAGGGAAAGTTGTCATGATTGATTTTTGGGCAACATGGTGTCCGCCTTGCATTCGCTCAATTCCTGAAGCCAAAAATATCTGGAATACCTTTAAGAAGAAGGACTTTATTCTCTTGGGTGTTTCACTTGACAAAGATCTTGATACTTGGAAGAATTATGTCAAAGAACAACAAATGTCTTGGATTCAAGTAGCAGATGGCAATTTTTGGGATAATAAAGCCGCCATATTGTATGGAATCGGCTCAATTCCCAGCGTTTGGATACTTGACCAAGAAGGTAATGTCGCTTTGAAAGATGTCAATCCGCTTTCTGAAAGCGATGCCATCAGAGCAAAAATCACGGAATTGCTGAACAAGAAATAATCAGCAATACGGTATATTCGCAGACTTGAATTAGCAACCATCAGAATCCCATAGGAAATCACCATGACTCAACATGAATGCGACCTCGTTGTCGTTGGAAGCGGTCCGGGCGGTTATGTAGCCGCGATTCGCGCATCTCAACTTGGCCTCAAAACCATTTGCGTG
>Ga0315900_10001224_pt1 | contig 41313 bp, 32 predicted proteins | sample LakEriMetagenome_FD_203521 | JGI IMG/M metagenome (GOLD analysis project Ga0315900, IMG submission 203521) | Freshwater fungal communities from buoy surface, Lake Erie, Ohio, United States - Buoy 12 MA114 | ecosystem: Environmental > Aquatic > Freshwater > Lake > Lake biofilm | place: USA: Lake... | reverse complement strand
GTGCGGGCGACTCTGCTTCGCCTGTTCGGCACGTTCAGGCTGAAGCGTCAAGGGTCTAGGGGTCTAGGGTCTGGCCCTTTGTCTGATGAATCAGGCTTGCCTCACTGAGCCTTCCAGATTAGCAGAGCCGTGTCTGGCACTTGTTCTTTGATGGCATTAAGTGTCGTCCCTTGATCTGCCGGAGAGGCTGCTGCGCGCCCACTCCTGAACTGCATGACGGGAGCCCTCCAGCACCACGTCGGGCTCCGGGGCAGGCGGAGCAAAGTCGTCATGAGCTTGAGTTCGTGACCGCGTGAAGGGTCTTCAGCGTTGTTGGGCTCGAACGGGGCTGTGACGGGCTGAAGCCCATCACTCCTTTTGCGAGAGCCAAAGATCTCTGCGCCTCCATCGCGATTTCCTTGGAGGATCTGAATCTCGGTCATTCCTGGGCATTGGCTTCCTGGACCTTGGGTCTTCCCAAAAACGATCTTATCCACCGCCACGCCATCCCTTCGGCGCATATCTCTCCCAAGCCCTTTGGCCTTGCTCCGCCCGGCATGACTGCCCCGGCCATAAACGCACCTCGACTTCACTGACGAAGTTCCACGCCACCGCTCATGATCGGTGTCGAGCCCGCTTTTTCTCCTTCTTGGGGAATCTGTGGCAGCATAAAGCAGCCGGCCGCCTTGCGGGCGGCGTCCCGGCCGCGGATGACCAGCCCGTTGAAGACGACTCTTCGGCTGAGGCTGCCATCCAGGAGATTGAAGGCTCCGCTGATGGCCCCGCTTGCCTTGTTGATGGAAAGCGTGGCCCCGGCCGGATTCGCCTCCGTTCCCGCCTTGGGCAGGACAACCTTGAAAGCATCCGTCCAGGAAAGGGCCGGGACATCAGGATCTCTCGAGGCGAGATCAAGGCCGGCGTCGGTGAACCAGAGCGACAAAGGACCGGCGGCGGGCAGACCGAGCGCGGTGAAGCCGGAGGAGCGGGGAGCGAGCCAGCGGCCGTAGGCGTCGAGGTTCAACAGAGAAAACCCAGCGCCATAAGCGCGCGAGGCATTGCGTGGCTTGGACCAGGTCAGGGGGCCGGACACCTCGTTGTCGGCGCTGGTGGCGCCATTTTGCAGAGTGAGCAGGCCGGTGATGGAGCCTAGGTTTTGATAGAGGGGCGCATGTAGCAGGAGTTCGCCACCAGGCCCCATGAAGCCTCCACAGGTCATGCCCTGGCCGTCGGCGGTCCTGCCGGCGATGGTCAGGGTTCCGCCCGTGGTGAGGGTGAAGGCGGCATAGCCGGTGCCTTGCGGAACCGTCAGGACACCGTCATCCAGGGCGTCGGCCAGGTTCAGGCCGAACGTGTAGTATCCGGCCCTGCTGGCCGTCGGTTTGCTCGATGCGTGCCAGCCCTGCCGCCAGCCCGTGAGGGAGGCCGGACCGTGGCTGCCTGCAACGAGGTGGGATTCGGAGTCGAGGGACAGCGTCAGCAGCCTGCCGCCCACCTGCGTGCTGATCTGGGGCAGCGTGGAATCCATGAACCCTGTGACGGATCTGGCCGTCGAACCCGTGGTCACTCTGGCCGTATAGGCACCCGTGGTGGTGGTGGTCAGGCTGAGACGGCTGCCCAGGCCCTGGTTCGCCTCGGCGTTGCGCTCGATGAGGCCGGTGAAGCTGCCAACCAGGTTGCCATCGAGGGGAAGAACGGTCAGGGGAGCCGTCACCGTGGTGCTGACGCCCGCCTTGTTGGCCCCGCGGATTTTCACTTGATAGGTGCCCCTGGCCCTGGGACGGCCGCTGATGACACCCGTGCCGGCCACATAGCTGAGGCCCGGGGGAAGGCCGGTGATGCTGTAGGAAGTGGGGTAGTTCCTGGCGGTGACGACTTTGTTATACGGGGCGCCGATGGTGATGCTGCCGAGCATGACGTGGTTCACCACGGGCACCTGCCAGGTGGTGTAGACATTGCAGGTGAAACGGCGTGCCGTGACAGCGCCCAGAGCATCCGTGACTTCAAGAACGAACTGGAACAGACCGGTCGCGTCCGGCGCGCCGGTGAGAGTGCCGTCTTCCAGGAGGATGAGCCCACCGGGCAGGCTGCCTGAGCGCACCTCCCAGGCCAAGGGTGCGACACCGCCCTCGGAGTTGAACCGTTCCGTGTAGGGCACGCCCAGAACGGCGCCTGGCAGAGGCGAGGCGCTGGTGATGTTGAACACAGAGGCGGCGATGTTCACCTCGAAGGCGGCCGTGCTGAAAAGTCCGCGCGAATCGGTGACCTTGAGGGTGAAGGCGTAGTCGCCTGCGGTGGTCGGCAGCCCGCTGATCTGTCCGGCGGCGTTCATCTCGAGACCGTCAGGCAGGGCCCCGGAGCCGATGCTCCAGGCATAAGGCGGGGTGGCGCCGGCGGCCGCCATGGCGACGGCATAATCCTGTCCCGTGGCACCGGCAGGGAGCGGCGACAGGCGGGTGATCTCCGGGGGAAGCGTGGTGATGGAAAGCCGGAACACCTGGGTGCTGCCGAAGGAACCGGAGGCGACACGGGCGGTGAAAGTGTAACTGCCGACGGCGGTGGGTGTGCCGCTGATGACTCCCGAGTTGTCCAGGGTCAGCCCCTCGGGCAGCACACCGGCCGTGATGCTGCAGGTGAAGGGCGCCACGCCTCCGATGATGGTCAGCGCCTGATGATAGGGTTGATTCACGATGCCGGCGGGAAGCCCGGCCGGCGTGGTGAAGAAGGGCGTGCTGGCAAGGATCTGATCGTACCAGTCCGCGTAGCCGTTCTGGTTGCCGTCCGCCACGCGCACCAGGTTCAGGCGCCCCTTGGAGATCACCTTGCCGGTGAGGCTGGTCCTGACCTCCACGGCCTGGATGATGCGCTGCCGCCGCTGGGCGAGGGTTTCCTCAGGGTTGTTCATGGCGGCAAAGGCGGCCGCTGCGGTGACATGCGGCGCCGCCATCGAGGTGCCGTCCAGGAACTGATGCCCGGCCGTCACGACAATCGCCCCGCTGCCGGGCAGAGAGGCCTTGATCGCCAGTCCGTCCGCCTGGGAGATGGCGCGTGCGGGAATCCACAGCCCGCTGCTCTGCAGGGTGCCGTTGAAGTTGCCGCTGACATTGTTGTAAATGATGACGGCCGTGGCGCCGGCGGCCATGGCGTTGGCGACCTTGGTGGAAAAGTTCAGCGTGCCGCGCTGGATGAGAGCGATGTTTCCCCTGACGCCGGCGGGAAACTCCGACACATTGCCGATCCCGCAGTCCACAATGGTTCCGCTCAGGCCGGTGGTGACACCTCCATAGGTGATCTCGTTGGTCTCGTAGGTGGTCGTGCCGACCCTGAAGCCGACGCTGGCGGGCTTGGTGGAGAGGATGTTGGTTCCCGGCGCGGCCATGTCCACGGTGGTGGCGCCATAGTTGGAAAAGCTGGAAAGCGCGTCGTTCTGGTCCGTGGACGCCACGACGATCATGCCGGGCAGCCGGTAGCTGGCCGGATACGTCGGCGTTTCATCATTGTCCGAAGACTCGTTGCCCGCCGCCACGCACAGCAGGATGCCCGCGTTGCCGGCGGCCTGGATGGCGGCCCTTTCAGCGGTGCTGTTGCCGCTTCCGCCATACGAGGCGTTCAAGGCCACGATATTGACGCCGCGCTGCTTCAACGCCGTCGCATATTCAAGCGCCTCGATCACGGCGGACGTGGCGATGGTGCTGCCGTTGGAGGACACCTTCAGGGCAAGGATGCGGGTGCTGCTGCTCACGCCGATGACTCCCATGCCGTCGTTGCCAAGCGCGGCCACCGTGCCCGCCACATGCGTGCCATGATAGCCGGAGTCCGAGGGGTCGGAGTCGTTGTCCGCAAAGTCGAAGCCGTTGACGTCGTCGATGTAGCCGTTGCCATCCTCGTCGATGCCGTTGCCCGCCACTTCATGGTCGTTCACCCACAAGGCCGGCGACAGTTCGGGATGAACCACATCCACGCCGGTGTCGATGACGCCGATCACCACCTCGCGGTCAGGCGTGCGCGCCATGTCCTGGGCGGGCAGGAAATCGATGTCCGCCCCTGCGGCACCACGCGCTCCATCCACGCTCTGGCCGGTGTTGCGCAGGGCCCATTGTTCGGCAAACCGCGTGTCATTCGGCACGGCGGCGCTCACCCGGCGGAGGTAGTTCGGCTCCACCACCTCCACGTCCGGGTCCTTCTTCAGGTCGTTCAGAAGCTGCTGGGTGCTGCGGCCGTCCTGACGGACCAGGCCCGTGGTTTTTCCCCGCTTTTCCGACAGCCTCCCGAACCTCCGTGTCATGCGCAGCGACCGTGTGCTCAGCGCACGACCCGCCCTTTCCTGGCTGACGCCCTCCTTGAAGGTCACGATCACCTCCCCCTCCACATAGTCCGCCGCCCCGGCCTGTTGAGACAACAAGAGACCGGCTGGCAGAAGCAACACCAGCACCAGAAGGGGTTTCATTAATATCCGAAATTATGCCTGATTTCCGCAGTTTTGGCAAGGCTGCGAGTAAAGGCCTCATCCCTGGCCAGAATGGCAAAGATGGCCTGCAGCCGGGCGTTTTTTACGAATGCGCATCTTCACCCTGGTTCTGCTCCTGCCCCTGACGCTTTCCGCCCAGCTGCCCTCCGCCAAGCCGGTCCCAAGGGTGCAGGCGGTGCCGATGCCGCATCACATCACCTCCTTCCAGCTCGACGACCGGGAGCTCACGGCGCTGCATTTTGACCCGCAGGACATGCGTCCGTTCTGCCACCCGGTCCGGGCTTCCAAAGACGTGAGCCTGACGCGCATGGGACATCCGCATGACCCCCTGACGCACAGCCATCACAACAGCGTCTGGGTTTCCCACAACAGCGTCAATGACATCGACTTCTGGGGCGACTACGCCAAGCAGCAGGGGCGGATCCTCAACGTGGAGGTCTCTCGCGAAGGCTATGAGGACACGGACGACCATGCCTCGATGCGCATGGTCAACCACTGGGTGCGTGAGTCGGACAAAAGCCTGCAGCTGGTCGAGGTGCGCCGGACGGAGGTGCGCCCTCTCGACGGGGCGAAGAGCTGGTTCATGATCCTGGACCTGGAGTTCACCCCGCCCAAGGACAGGCCCGCCGTGTTTGGCGCCACCGGCTTCGGCCTCGTCGCCGTGCGCCTGGCGAAAAGCATCGGCGTCCATGACGGCGGCGGACGCATCCTCAACTCGGAAGGGCGGATCAACGAGGCGGAGGTGTTTCGCAAGCCGGCCCGCTGGTGCGACTACAGCGGGCGTCTGACCAATGAAGCGGACGGCTTCGGCGGCATCACGCTGATGAACCACCCGATGAACCCGCACAACCCGACCGCCTTCCATGTGCGCGACGACGGCTGGATGGGCTGCTGCCTCAGCCTGGACGAACCGGTGCAGGTGACGGCGGAGAAGAAGCTGCGGCTGCGCTACGGCCTCTGGGTGCATGACGGCGTCACAAGTCGCGAGGAGGGCGAGGCGCACTGGCGCCGCTTCACGGAGCTGCCGGTGGCGGACCTGAACCCGCCTGCCAAAAAGTAAGTCCACAACGCGGCCGCGCCCCGTCTCAGCCACCGAGCTGCACGCTGCGCTCCGTCGCCTTGCGCACGGCCTGGATAAGGGCGTTCCGCAGTCCGTTCGCCTCCAGCTGTTCAAGGCCGGCAATGGTGGTGCCGCCCGGACTGGTCACTTCATCACGCAAGGCGGCCGGATGCTTGCCGGTCTCCAGGACCATGCCAGCGGCGCCGGCGACGGTCTGCGCCGCCAGCCTCAGGGCGGCGGCACGCGGCAGGCCCATCAGCACGCCGCCGTCCGCCAGAGCTTCGATGACGGTGTAAACATAGGCCGGGCCGCTGCCGCTCAGGCCGGTGACGGCATCCAGCAGCTTCTCCGGCACTTCATCGGCGGTGCCGACGGCGCCAAGGATCTGGCCGGCAAGCGCGGCATCCTCCGGAGTGGCCTGGCCGCCCGTTGAATAGGCGGCGGCGCCCCAGCCCACCAGGGCGGGCGTGTTCGGCATCGAGCGCACCACGCGCTGCTTCCTGCCCAGCCAGCTTTCCAGCTGCGCCAGCTTCACTCCGGCGGCGATGCTCAGGAAGAGCCGGCTGCCCTTCGCCTTCGACAGGCTGGTGCACAGCGCCTGCATGTCCCCGGGCTTCACGGCGAGAATGACGACGTCACAGGCCTCCGCCACCTGCAGCGGCGTGCCGGCGTGGACTTCGCAGGCGAGGCCCTTTTTCAAGGCGTCCACCGCCGCGGGCACCACGTCGCTCAAATGCGCCACCAGGGCTTTTTTGCCCAGGGATTTCTCGACGCCGCGAAGCAGCGCGCCGCCCATCTTGCCACAGCCGATCAGTCCGAGTTTCAACGTCATGGGCCAAACGTGGCGGCGGGCGGCGCGGCGTGCAAGAAAAGATGCCGTCCTGATGACGGCGCGCTTGATCTCCTCCGGACGCCACGGCAGGCAAGAGCCCGCCTGCCCGCCCCGTAACCACGCCACGCGCCCATGATCCCCCGGACCCTCCTCCTGCTTCCCCTGCTCTGCCTGAACCTCCACGCGGCCGAGCCGACCAACGCCAAGGAGGCCGCGGAAAAGAAGGCCGCCGCAGACAAGGCCGTCGCGGAAAAATTCGCCCGCTGGAAGTCGACACTGCCGGCCGAACAACAAGCGTGGGAAACCCTGCTGGAGCAGAACCTGGGCTCCTTCTACCTGCCCATCTACAAGGCGGAGAAGGTGAAGGGACGCGTCAGCTCCTGGGATTATGTGAAGGACGTGCCCGGCCTGCCGCGCGTGCTGCTCATCGGCGACTCCGTCTCGCGCGGCTACACGCTCGCGACGCGCAAGGCCCTGGAGGGCAGCGTCAACCTGCACCGCGCTCCAGAAAACTGCGGCCCCGCCGCCAACGGCCTGAAGAAGCTCAAGGTCTGGCTCGGCTCCGGCCGCTGGGACATCATCCACTTCAACTTCGGCATCCATGACCGCAAGACACCCCTGCCCGACTACGGGAAGCGTCTCGAGGAGATCACCCTCCAGCTGAAGGCGACCGGCGCACGGCTCATCTGGGCCAGCACGACGCCGGTGGCGGAGGGCGGCATGAAGGACGCCACGCCCGCCGACCTCGTCGCCCGCAACGAGGCGGCGGCACGCATCATGGCAAAGCACGGCGTCGCCATCGACGACCTTTATTCGGCCATGCTGCCGCACCTCAGCCAGCACCAGCCGCCGGCGGACGTGCATTTCCGCGAGCCCGGCTACCAGTTTCTCGGCGAGCAGGTCGCCGCCTCGGTCATGAAGGCGGTGCCGCTGCTGAAGACCGTGAACACCGCCGCCATCCCGATGGGCAGGCTGGAAAAGGACGGCTATGACTGGAAGGCGCGCCACGAGGCCATCCTCAGGCTCAAGAAGGAGGTGAACCCGGAGATCGTGCTCATCGGCGACTCCATCACGCACTTCTGGGGCGGCCAGCCCGACGGCGGCCGCATGGGCAACCGCGGCAGCGAGACGTGGCAAAGTTTGTTCGGCAACCGGCGCGTGCTGAACCTGGGCTTCGGCTGGGACCGCACGCAGAACGTGCTGAAGCGCCTGGACCTGGGCGAGCTCGACGGGCTCAGGCCGAAGGCGGTCGTCATCCACATCGGCACCAACAACACCGCGGAGACCGTCAACTGCCGCGCCAGCACGCCGGCGGAGATCGCCGGGGGCGTGGCCGCCATCATCGGCCGCTGCCGGAAGGCCTGCCCGGAGGCGAAGATCATCCTCATGGCCGTCTTCCCGCGCGGCGAGAAGGCCGCGGATCCCAAGCGCGCCATGCTGAAGGAGATCAACGGCCTGCTGGCCGCCGGACCGGCGAAGCTGCCCGGCGTCACCTGGCTGGACATCACGGACAAGTGGCTGAAACCCGACGGCGGCATCTCCAGGGACATCATGCCGGACTTCCTGCACCCTAACCAAAAAGGCTACGCCATCTGGGCGGACGCGCTGCGGCCGGTGCTGCCGCAGTGAGCGAAAGCCGGGAATAAAGGCGCGGACGGCGGCTCCCATGTGCCCCGTCCCCACCATGAACCATCTCCTCACACCGGCCCTTCTTTTCACCGCGGTCCTCAGCCTGGCCGCCGCGCCTCCCGACGACTTCACCGTCAAATCCGCGACCAGCCGCGACAGCTTCCGCCTTCAGGACGCGCATGGAAAATTTGTCGCCCTGCACTTCCTGCTGAAGACCGAATGCCCGCTCTGCCTGCGGCACACCCGCGAGCACCTCGCCAGGGCCGCCACGCTGCCGGACCTGGTGCAGGTCTTCCTCAAGCCCGACACCGACCGTGAAATCGCGGCCTGGGCGGCCAGGCTGACCGACGGCAAACCGGACTCGACGCCCATTTACCGCGATCCCAGCGCCCGGCTGGCGAAGACCTACGGCATCCCGGACGGCTACGCCTTCCACGGCCAGTTGGTGCACTATCCGGCGACCGTGCTCATCGGACCGGACGGCCGCGAGGTCTTCCGTCATGTCGGCAAAAGCAACGCCGACCGGCTTTCCTTTGAAAAGCTCGCCGAGAAGGTGGCGGAGCTGCGCAAGCCGTAGCAGAAGTCCGGCCGTGCCCCTCTCCACCCGCCCCGCCACCGAGTCCGACGCCGCCTTCCTCCTTCAGCTGATCCGCGAGCTCGCGGAGTATGAAAAGCTCAGCCATGAGGTGGTGGCGACCGAGGAATCCCTGCGCAACACTTTGTTCGGCCCGCAGCGGGTGGCGGAGGCGCTCGTCGGCTGCGTGGACGGCGAGCCTGCTGGCATGGCCGTCTTCTTCCACAACTACTCCACCTTCCTGGCCCGGCCCGGCCTTTACCTGGAGGACCTCTACGTGCGTCAGATCCATCGCGGCCTCGGCCTGGGCAGGGCGCTCATCACGGCGGTGGCCAGGCTGGCCGTCGAACGCGGCTGCGGCCGCTATGAGTGGACCGTCCTGGACTGGAACACGCCGGCCATCGAGTTCTACCAGGGGCTCGGCGCCGAGATGAAGCCCGACTGGCGCATCATGCGCGTCACCGGCGACGCCCTGGCCCGCATGGCGCGGCAGGACATCGCCTGACTTACTTCCGCTTCCCCTCGCGACATGTCCTGTGTAGCCTGCCCGCATGATCTGCATCGACTGCGGCCGCGACCGGCTCGAGGCCATCCAGGACATCTTCAACGACGCCATCGTGAACTCGACGGCGCTTTACGACTATGTCCCGAGATCCCGCGAGGTGATGGAGGCCTGGTTTGAGGCGAAGGAGAAGGCGGCCCTGCCGGTGATCGGGCTGCTGGATGACGACGGCGCCCTCATGGGCTTTGGCAGCTACGGGCCGTTCCGCCCCCATGCCGCCTACAAGTACAGCGTCGAGCACTCGGTCTATGTCGAGGCACGCTTCCGCGGCAGGGGCGTCGGCCGGCGGCTGCTGGAGGAGCTGATCCGCCGCGCCCGCGACCAGGACTACCACATGATGATCGGCGTCATCGACGCGCAGAACGCGTCCAGCATCGCCCTGCATGAAAAGCTCGGGTTCAGCGCCTGCGGCAGCATCCGTCAGGCGGGCTACAAGTTCGGGCGCTGGCTGGACCTGGCGCTTTACCAGAAGGTGCTGGACACGCCGGAGACACCCGTGGAGCACTGAACCACCGACGATCATGATCGACTATCAGACCGAGCCCGGGCTCAGCGTGGAGGAGTTCATCGCCCTGCTGGCAAGGACATCGCTGGGCGAACGACGTCCGCTGAACGATGTGGCGCGCATGGAGCGCATGCTGCGCGAGGCGGACATCCTCCTCACGGCCCGGGATGAAGGCCGCCTGGTGGGCGTGTCCCGCGCGCTCACCGACCACGCCTACTGCACTTATCTCTCCGACCTCGCAGTTGACGAGGACTGGCAGCGGCGCGGCATCGGGCGCGAGCTGCTGCGCCGCACGCACGAGGAGGCCGGGCTGCACACCAGCCTGATCCTCATCGCCGCCCCGGCGGCCCGCGACTACTACCCGCACATTGGCATGACGGCCCACGACTCCTGCTGGATGATCCGGGGCTGCGACTGACAGTGTCCTTGATGTTTTCCCGCCCGCGTCCTATCACCCTCCGCACTCATCCCCACCTCCCATGACTCCCCTCCATCACCTGCGCGCCGGCATCATCGGCACCGGCTTCATCGGCCCCGTTCACATCGAGGCGCTGAAGCGTCTCGGCATCCAGGTCACCGCCATCTGCGGCTCCTCGCGCAGCGCCCGGCAGACGGCGGACATGTGGGGCATCCCGGAGGTCTACGGCGACTATGATCACGAGGCGATGTACGCCAGCCCGAACGTCGACGTCGTGCACATCACCTCGCCTAACAAAGTGCATGTCGAGCAGTGCCTGAGGGCCCTGGAGATGGGCAAGCACGTCATCTGCGAAAAGCCGCTGGGCATGAAGTCCAGCGAGACCGCGCTGGTGGTGGACGCGGTGAAAAAGGGCGGCAAAAAAGGCCCGGTCTTCGCGGTGAACTACATGTGCCGCTTCTTCCCCGCCGTGCTGCAGATGCGCGCCATGGTGGAGCGCGGCGACCTCGGCAGGATCATTCATGTGCAGGGACATTTCTTCCAGGACTGGCTGCTGCATGAGACCGATTACAACTGGCGCGTCCTGGCCAGCGAGGGCGGCAAGCTGCGCGCCGTGGGCGACATCGGCACGCACTGGATTGACGCCGTCAGCTTCATCCTCGGCGCGAAGGTGACCAACGTCTTTGCGCACATCGAGACCTTTCACAAGCAGCGCCTGCGTCCGAAGGGCGAGGTGAAGACCTTCGCCAAGGTGGATCCGAAGACCCTGGTGCCCTACAAGGTGGACACCGAGGACTTCGGCAGCGTGCTGCTCAAGTTCGGCAAGGCCGGCCATGGTCATGCCGACGCCGTGCATGCCAACGCCAGCATCTCCCAGGTCGCCGCCGGCTGGAAATGCAGCCTCGGCCTCGGCATCTACGGCACCAAGGGCAGCGTGCGCTGGGACCTGCAGCAGCCCAACGAGATCCTCCTCGGCCGCCGCGACGAGCCGAATCAGATCCTTCAGCGCGCCACGCCCGGCTTCATGGAGGACGTGGCGAACTTCACCGACTATCCCGGCGGCCATCCCGAGGGTTTCAGTGACGCGCACAAGATGCACTACCGCGCCGTCTATGAGCACATCGCCAGCGGCAGGAAGACGCCGGCCCTGTTCGCCAGCGCCGCCGACGGCCACCATGAGGTGAAGCTCTGCGAGGCCATCCTGCAAAGCAGCGCGAAGAAAACCTGGGTGAAGGTTTGACCTGCGGTCTAAGTCCCCAGGTATTCGCCCGGCACCACCTCCTCATCCCCCGAGTCCTCATGGATGGCCTGGGAAATCACGCGCTGCGTGACCTCCTCCAAGTAGCTTTTCAGGACCTCGCTCAGCTCCAGGAACTCCGGCCAGAGGGTCTCGTTCACAAAGCTGCGCGGCACCCGGACCATGACCGTGTTCCGGCGCTGGCGGGCGTAGCGGTAGGGCCTGAGCTCATAGCGGCGCAGCAGGGCGAGGAAGAGCTTCTTTGACCAGCCGTCCATGAGCGTGAAGCGGTATTCGACCGGCTGCTCCTTCCGCGACATGTCATCCAGCCGGCTGCGGATGCGCGCGATGGCCTCGGCGGCGGCCTCCTTCTCGCCCGGCGTGGCGGCGCCGGCGTAAAGGCGCTCGATCTTGCGCAGCTTTTCGAGCAGATCACTTTCCTGCATGACTTTTCGTTAGGTCTCGTGTCGGTGGTGAGGTGCGAGGCGCCGCCACGCCCAGGCGAGCAGCACCAGGGCCAGGCTGCCCAGCAGGGCGGGTGAGATCAGGAACAGCCAGCCCGGCTTCAGGGCGAAGACCAGCAGCGGGTTGGAGCCTGCCGGTGGGTGCACCACGCGGGTGCCGATCATGGCGGCGATGCACAGGCCGACGGCCAGCCCGGCCGACCACCATGCCGGTCCGAGCAGCTTCAGGCACAGCAGCCCGATGAAAACGCACAGCACATGGGCGCCGACGACGTTCCGGGCCTTGCTGAAGCCGGAGTCCGGAAAGCCGAAGACGATGACGGCGGACGAGCCGAACGACCCCAACAGCAGGGGCCACTGCAGGTTTTCGGTCTCACAGACCAGCAGACCCACGGCCAGCCCGCCTCCCACCCCGGCCAGCAGGGCCTGTTGCCATCGGTGCCGGGTGGAAGTCACATGGGGGTGGGACATGAGAACGTGTCGGGGGGGAAGGAGGAAAACGCGCTACTCCATAGGAGGGATTGTTGCTTGCCCAACATTATAATTACTATAATTAGTGGGCGTGCAACTCATCTCCCCCCACCCTGACACACGTGTTGCCCTGGCCTGGAAATACCAGGCAAAGCCCCTGCTGACACCCACAGAAGCCAACTTTCACCGGGTTCTACAAAGTGTTTCCGACCAGCGCTGCCATATTCTCTGCAAACCCAGACTGGCGGATTTCCTCGACCATGGCGGCGATCTCACGGCCTTTAACAAGATCAGCCAGAAGCACGTCGATTTTCTGATCTGCCGTCCGGACGACTGGATGCCGATGCTGGCGATCGAGCTGGACGATGCGAGCCATGAACGTGCCGCAGTGAAACAGCGGGACATGCTGGTGAACGCCATCTTCGCCCAGGTGAGCATCCCCCTGGTGCGGGTTCATGTCAGCGAGGTTCAGATGCTGGAAGCGCTGGTGCAAAAGCTGTCCCAGGCCTGGGCCAGCCGTTTGCAAAACCTGGCAAAAGTTAGCCGAAACTTGTCTGGAAACACGGCCCGGATGCTGCCTGATAGGGCCACATGTCAACGACCCCCGCCGAGCCAGCGCCTTTGAATGATCTGCACGCCCTTCCTGGGAGGAACCGGCTGTCGCTGGTCCTGGTGCTGGCGGTGACCGGGCTGAACGCCTTCAACGACAACATCCTGAAGATGATGCTGGTGGGGCTGGCGCCCAAGGTTTCCGCCGGCGCCCTGGGCCAGGAAATCGGGGCCTGGCTGGGAGCGATGATCCTGCTGCCCTTCGTGCTCTTTGCACCGGTGGCGGGCTGGTTTGCCGACCGCTGCTCGAAGCGCACGGTGCTGATCGCCATGCTGGTGGCCCAGGCGGTGATTCTGCTGCTGGCAGGCGCCTGCTTTGAATCGGAGCTTGGCGACACGTCCATCCTGCTTGCACTGGGGGCGTTTTTCCTGCTGGCCGCCCAGTCCACGTTTTTCAGCCCGGCGAAGATGGGCATCCTGAAAGAGCTGGCGGGCTCACGACGGCTCGGCATGGCGGCGGGCTGGATGCAGATGGTGACGATGGTGGGCATCCTGGGCGGGCTTGGCGTGGGCGGGGCGTGGTTTGACCTGCTCTACGAACGCAGCGGCAGCGCCTGGCAGGCGGCGGCGACTCCGATCTGGATCCTGTTTGGCATCGCCATGCTGGCCCTGGCGGCGGGGTTTGCCATCCAGAAGACGCCCGCGCATCCCGAGGTGGCGTTTCGTCACGCCCTGTGGTGGGAGCATTTCAAGAACCTGCGGGAATGCCTGGCCGACCTGCCGATGCGCCGCTCGTTCCTGGGCAATTCGACCTATTGGTTCGTCGCCAGCATGGCGGCGGCGATGTTTGTCGACATCGGCCTCGTGCTGCACCCGGATCCGTCGACGGGCGGGGCCGCAAGCGCCTCGTCGCACATGACGCTGATGGTCGGGCTGGGCACGGTGGCGGGCAGCCTGCTGGTGGCCTGGGTGAACCGGCGCGGCCTGCAGCTTGGCCTGATTCCGCTGGGAGCCCTGGGCCTGGCGCTTGCGCTGATGTGGGCGGGCCTGGAGCCGGTCCAAGGCCGCGGCTTCGAATGGGCGCTGCTGGCGGTCGGCCTTCTGGGCGGCTGCTTCATGGTGCCGATCCAGACCTTCATCCAGGACCGGGCGCAGCCTGCCAAACGCGGCATGGTGCTGTCCTCGATGAACCTCCTCGACAGCATCGCCGGGGTGCTTGCCGTGCTGCTGCTGGTGGCGCTGAAAAAGGCAGGCCTGGGATTCATGGGCCAGTTCTGGACGCTCGGCGTGCTCATGCTGGCGGCGGCGGTCTACACCTTCAGGCTGCTGCCCCATTACCTGCTGCGCTTCCTCGCCCTGCTGCTGGTGCGCTCAGTCTACAAGGTCCGCTCCATTCACCATGAGCGGGTTCCGGAAACCGGCGGCGTGCTGATGTTGTCGAATCATGTCAGCTACATGGACGCCTTCATCCTCGGCGCGGCCTGCCAGCGGCCCGTGCGCTTTGTCATGTGGGATGAGCTCTACAACATCCGCTCGGTGACCTGGTTCCTCCGCATCGTCGGCACCGTGCCCATCTCCGCCACGCGTGCCAAGGACGCCATCCGCACGGTGGGCTCGCTGCTGAAGGAGGGTCACGTCGTCTGCCTGTTTCCGGAAGGCCAGATCACGCGCCACGGCCAGTTCAACGAGCTGCGCAAGGGCTTCGAGCTGATGGCGCGACAGGGCCATGCCGCCGTGCAGCCGGTCTATCTCGACGGCCTCTACGGCTCCGTCTTCTCCCACGAGGGCGGCCTGTGCTTCAAGAAGCTGCCCCGCAAAGTTCGTTATCCTGTGAAGGTGCACTTCGCCAGGCCGCTCGCCGCCAGGGAGGCGACCACGGAGGCCATTCATGACGCCTGGCTGGACCTGAGCGCCGCGGCCTTTGACCTGCGCCTGGAAAAGGCGCGGGGGGAGATGCCGGCGGCGCCGGCCCCGGCGCTGCGCAACGCGGTCTGCCTGCGCGAGGCGGAATGGGCAAGGCCGGGTGAGACCATCCTCTGCCTCGCCCCGGAGAAGGGCATCATTCATGAAACCCTGGACGCCTACGTCCAGCTGCGTCCGCAGGTGCGGCTGGTCATGAAGCAGGAGGACGTGACGGGTGACTTCATCACCGTGGGCCGCGCCCGTGACTTTGAAGCCGGACCGCCCGAAGGCGCACGGTTTGCCATGTGCTGGGATGAGGTGGAGGCCATGACACCCGCAGGAACCCTGCGCGGCATACTCGACGGCGGCAGCGGCGCGCTGCTCACGCTCAGCGTCCCCGATCCCGCGATGCCGCAGGGCGAGGAAGGCCTTCAGCCGGGCAGCAGCGAAGACGGGCTGGGGCGCGTTCTCACCGGCGCCTTCACGGCCGACGGACTGCGTGAGTTTCGGGCCAGGCACGGCCTGGAACTGACGGAGGCGGGCTTCCTCAAGCCGGCGAATTCTTCGACTGCGCCGACCTCATGAAAACCCTGCTGCTGCTGGTTGGCCTAACGGGCCTTGTGGGTGCCTTGGCACAGGGTGCTGACTGGCGCGCGACACCGAGGGATCTCACCGTGCCAGAGGTGCTCAAGGCGGAGCCAGCTCCCGGGCGTCGGGTCATCCAGACAACACCAGGCTGGACAGGGCCGGACGTGCATCACGTGCTGCATCTGCCGGAGGACTGGCGGCCAGGCGGACGTTATCCAGTCATCATCGAGTATCCGGGCAACGGACCCTATGCCGACGCCAGGGGCGACACCTGTGACGGCAGCGTGGAGGGTTGCATGCTGGGTTATGGGATCTCCGGCGGACGCGGCGTCGTGTGGGCCAGCCTGCCGTTCATCGAACCTGCGGAGGGCGGGCTGCGCAACGCCGCCAAATGGTGGGGGGATGTGGCGGAGACAAAGCGCTACTGCCAGGCCAGCGTGCGCGACGTCTGCGAGCGATTTGGAGGCGATCCGGAACGCGTTTTCATCGCCGGATTTTCACGTGGCGCCATCGCCTGCAACTTCATCGGCCTGCACGACGACGAGATCGCCAAGCTCTGGCGCGGCTTCATCTGCCACAGCCATTACGACGGCTCGCGCCGCTGGCCCGGCGACGGTGGCAAATCCGCCGTCCTGGAACGACTGCAGCGCCTGCAAGGCCGTCCGCAGTGGATCAGCCAGGAGCTGACCACCGAGGCCACGGAGAAATGGCTGAACAGCACGGGCGTGAAGGGTGACTGGACCTTGGTGGCGATGCCCTTTCCCAATCACAGCTGCGCCTGGGTGCTGCATGACCTGGCGGAGAGACGGAGCTTGCGTGAATGGTTTGCCAGAGTGGCGGCGCTGCCGGATTCGGCAGGCAGGACGGATGGATCGAAGGTGAAATAAAAAAAGGCTAGTAACTCCAGGGCTCTTCACTAGCGTTCACCCCTGTGATGAAATTAAGCAGTCGTCTCAAGCATCCGGCACTCTTGATGTGCCTGGCCGGGACTCCCTTACTCCAGGCGGCGGATGCCGTGAAGCTGCTGCTGAAAAATGGCGCGGAGATGCAGGGCATGCTGCTGCGGGAGCGTGATGATGTCGTGATGATGGACCTCGGCTTCACCGTCCTGAGCGTGCCACGCGCTGAGATCTCGCGGCTGGAAAAGGCGGCCGACACCACCGCGGCCCCGGTTTCGACAACCCGGAGCGAGGACATCTATTACATTGAACCTGAACGGGCGCCGCTGCCGGTCGAAAAGAATGTCGAGCGCGTGGCGGAGGCGGTGGTGCAGGTGCAGACAGCCTCGGGCTTGGGTTCAGGCTTCATCATCAACAGGATGGGTTATGTCGTCACCAACCAGCATGTCATCGCCGGCGAGCGTGAAATCACGGTCGTCGTCTACCGCCGCCAGCCGGGCGGGCTGGAAAAGCAGGCCTTCACCAAGGTGCAGATCATCGCCATGAACGGTTTTCTGGATCTGGCCATCCTTCAGATTGACGACCCGGCCGCCGCCACCCTTCCCTTCGTGCCCGTCGGTGAGTCGGACGCCCTCACGCAGGGCCAGGCGGTTTTTGCCATCGGCAGCCCGCTGGGGCTGGAACGCAGCGTCTCCCAGGGCATCGTCAGCATCAGGGCGCGTGAAAACGGAGGCCGCTGGTACATTCAAAGCACCACGCAGATCAATCCGGGCAATTCGGGCGGCCCGTTGTTCAACAGCCGCGGCGAGGTCGTCGGCGTCAACAACATGAAGGCTGCGGGCGTCGGCGTCGAAGGCCTCGGCTTTTCCATTCCCGCCAACGTCATGAAGCTCTTCCTCAGGAACCGTGACGCCTTTGCCTTTGATCCACGCAATCCCAATGCCGGCTTCCGCTACCTGCCACCGCCGGCGCCCCCCGGATAAGGGACCTTCGGATCGTGCCTTCAGGCGGGCCTGTTTCGGCCGACCCGGCTCTGACATTCGATGGCACGGTGCAGGCTCCGCCCTCGTCATCCTCCGACCTGCTTCACCTCCCCCCTGCCCAAGATGAAAAAAAGCCTCGCCGCCCTTGCCCTGCTCGCTGTTTCCGCGGCCTCCCTTCATGCCGAGAAGCTGCCGCAATGGCTGCGTCTCCTGCCCGCAAACACGCTGGGTTGTGTCGCCATCAGGAACACGCCGGAGCTCGTGGCGGACTGGGAGAAAAGCGGCTACGGACGGCTCATGGCGGACCCTGAATTCAGGAAATGGATCGCCCCGCTTTACAAGGACGGTGAAGCGGCCTGGGACAAGGCGCTCAAGGAGGCCACCGGCGACGGCCTCGAGGCCAACCTGAAGCGCATCCAGGGCAGCGTGCTGCTGGCCGTTGCCGCCGATTCGGCCAAGGCCTTCGAGGATGCGAACAACAACCCGTTCATCATCCTGCTGGAGGCGGGGGACCAGCAGGCAAAAATCCAGGAACTGCTCGAAAAGGAGGTCGATGAGGACCTGGCCGAACACAAGGATTGGCGGAGGATCACCAAGGATGTCGACGGCGTGCCGCTGAACGTGCTGGCGCTTTCGGAGGAACCGGACGCGCGTTGGAACCAGGCCTATGCCTTTGTGGGCGACGTGCTGGTGATCGGCGACAAGCCGGCCCTTCTGGAATACTTCATTCCCGCCTTGAAGAACGGCACCGGTGACGCGGCCGGCACGGTCGCCGGACATCTCGAGCGTCACGCACGCCTCATGGACGGGCTGCCGGACATTTCGGTCTATGCGAATGGCGAGGTGCTCATGCAATGGCTGGAAAAAGGCCTGGCTGAGTCGCATTCCAAGCGCGACGAACAAAAGCTGCCGGTGGACCCCAAGCTGATCCTGAATGCACTGGGCACCCGGGAAATCCAATCCCTGGGCATCGGCCTTGAGATGGGGGACGCGCAGTCCAGGACGGACATCGCGCTGCTTCATTCGGAAAAGCCACAGGGCATCGTCTCCTTCTTTCATGGCTCCAGCACGGATGTCATACCGCCCGCCTTCGTGCCCGAGGATGTCCTGAGCGGCCAGGTGGCCAGGCAGAGCCTGAACGACATCTATGACTCGCTGCTGGTCATGGTGGGCAAGTTTGGGCCGATGGCGGCCATCGCAACGATGCAGATTGGCATGCTGGAGCAGCAGATGGGGTTCAAGCTGAAGGAGGACCTCTTCGGCAGCCTTGCGGATGAGGTGGTCACCGTCAGCGATGGCAGCGTCACCTCCCAGAGCCAGGTCTATGGCATCAAGGTCAAGGACCGCGCCAGGCTGGCGGGCGCGCTCGACGGGTTGAAGCGCTTTGTCGGCCAAGGCTTCGGCGCCGCCTTTGAGGAGGGCGAATACCTGGGCAACAGCATCTTCACGTACAAGATGAGCCAGGCCGGGGCGACGCCTGAGTCCAGCCATGAAATGGCCTACTGCCTCACGGACGACTACCTGTTCTTCAGCACCGGCCCCCAGGACGCCCTGAGGAAGCTGCTCGCACGCATGAAAGAGCCGGCCGGAGCCAGCCTGTGGGATACTCCCCGGACCCAGGAGCTGATCGCCGCGCTTCCCAAGGGCTATATCGGCCTCGGTGTTTCCGATGCCAGCAAGCAGTTCTTCATGGCCGTCGACGCCTTCAACACCGTGCAAAAGCAGGCCGCTGCCCAGAAGAAGGCTCCGGCTCCGAAAAAAGGCCCGGTCAAGGGGCCCAAGTCGGCTGGCAAACCCAAACAAGCGGGGGAAAAAAAGGACGGGGCCGCCTCCTGGTTTGATCCCGACGCCCGCCCCTCGGACGAACTGATCGAAAAGTATCTCGGCAAGGATGTGGGCGGCACTTACAACCACCCGGACGCAGTGCATTTCCGCCTGCTTTCCAAACCGGTGGAGTAAACCACTGATCCGGGCCGCCGCCAGGCCCGTGCCCCGCCGACTTCCTCCGCTTTCTGACAGTCCGCACCCTCATGCGCCCCGCACTCCTCCTCATCGCCGCCACATCGGCCTTCGCAGCCGAAGGCCTTTACTTCAACGGGCCGGAAGTGGTCAAACTCGACTGGAACACGTCCTGCCCCCGCGCGGCGGACTTCAATGGCGACGGGCTCATGGACCTGGTGGTCATCAACCAGGATCGTGCATGCCTGGAATTCCTGCTCCAGCGCAAGGAGGGTCTGCGGCCGGGGGACCCGGAACGCACCTCACGCCCGGACCGCTGGAGCCCGGTCCTCGAAATGTCGCGCTTTGACAAGCAGCCGCTCGTCATCGGTCACAACGCCACCACGCTTGCCGTGGGTGACTGGAACGGCGACCGGCGCTCGGACATCGCCTATGTCACGGATGAAGAAAAGCTCATCCTGCGCACCCAGGCGGACAGGCCGGGGGACTGGAGTTCCAAAAAGGAGTTCATCCTCGACTCCGTCTCCGAAGACACCGAATCCCTGGTCTGCGCCGACCTCAACGGCGACGGCAAAGGCGACCTCGCCCTGCTGACCAGCACACGTCTGATGATCCTGCGCCAGGAGAAGGAGGGCTGGAAGGAGCCCACCCGCTATGTGCTCGGCCAGGCGGACTGCGGCGGACTGCGCACCGCCGACCTGAATGGAGACGGCCGGACGGACTTGTTCTACACGGCCCCCGATGCGCAGGCCCTGCTCGTGCGCCTGCAGTTGAAGGACGGGTCCTTTTCCCAGGAATGGCGCCTCGAAACGGACGCCGGCCGCTGCTGGGCTCATGCCGTCAGGCTCGGCACGGCCGGAGGTGCCGGTGTCGCCACGATCAACGACGGCACCGGCATGATCGAGGTGGCCAGGCTGACTGATGACGAGGTGAAGCCGAACGCCGACCGTGCGTCGAGCATCCGCTACGCGATGCCGGCGGGTGATGCGAAGGGCGGGGCGGTGGCCTTCGGGGATCTGAACGGCGACGGTGACCGTGACGTTGTGCTGACGGAGGCAAAGAACGCGCGCCTCTGGTTCTTTGCCGGGAACAAGGACGGCTCATTCCAGGAAGGGCGTGAATTCCCGGCGCTCAGCGGCATCGAGGCGCTTGCGATCGCGGATGTGAACGGCGATTCCATAAACGAGCTCATCGTCCTCAGCCAGCCTGAGAAGTCCATCGCCACGGCCCACTGGCAGAAGGACCGCCTGACCTATCCGGAAGTGATTCATCAAAGCACGGACGCGCCGCTGACGCTCACCACAGGCAGCGTCGACGGTGAACCGGGGACGGCCGTGCTGGCCCTCAGTGAATCGAAGGGCAGGGCCAGCCTGCTGACGCTCCGCTGGTCGGCGGCCGAGAAAAAATACACGCACTCCGCACAGGAGCTTCCCGGCAGCCCGGGCAAGCCCGGCGCCCTGCGGGTCATCGACGCCAACCAGGACGGACGCGGCGACCTGGCGCTTTTTTTCCCCCTGGCACCCATGCAGATCCTGCTCAGCCAGGCGGATGCCAAAGCACCGTTCAAACGCGTCGAAGGGCTGCCGGATTCGTTGCTCAACAAGGTTCAGCCCGTAGCCCTCGCCATGGCGGATGTCGATGGCGATGACAAGGCGGAGGTGATCGTGGCCAAGGACCAGCTCGCACGCGCCTTCCGCGTGGGTCAGGACGGCAAGGCGGTCACGGTCGAACAGTTCAACGCGCCCGACTCCACCTCGCAGCTGAGCGCGGTGCTCGTGCGAAAGGACAAGGACGGCAAAAAGCAGGTGCTGCTGGCCGACAACGCGCGGCAGAAGCTCCATGAGATGGTTCCCGGCGCCGACGGGGTCTTCCGGGCCGCGCACACGCACGCCCTTTCGTCCCTGCCCGCCGAAGAGATGCACCTGCTGGGGGAAAGGCTGCTGGTCATCGGCAAGACCCGCTTTGAACTCAACCCCCTTTCGGGCATGGCGCTACGTCTTGAGACGATCCTGTCCTTTGACTCCGAGCTCAAGGACACCCGGCCCTCCGACATGATCCCCGCCGCCTTTTCCAAGCCCGGGACGGACGACCTGGCGCTGATCGACTCCACCTCAAGCCGCGTCATTGAATTCTTCCAGCCGACCTCGGAGAAAACGCCGCCGGTCTGGCGGAGCGGGATGTATTTCCGCGTCTTCGAGACCGACCCGCATTTCCGTGGCAAGTCAGGCCGGGAAAACGAGCCGCATGATTACCTGGCGCTCGACCTGAACGCCGACGGCAGGCTGGACCTCGCGCTGCTGGTCCATGACCGGCTGCTGATCTACCTGCGGAAGTAGCCGGCGCCTTGGGACGGGCTCAGACGACACCGCCACCGAGGAACAGGCGCAGGACGGCCACGATGGCGACGGCGACGTTGATGATCAGGCCGATCTTCCGTTCCGGGAACGATCCGAAAATGATGCCGGCCACGCAGCCTGCGAGCGTGGCCCAGAGCGTCCAGCCCAGCAGCGGGATGATGCCGAAGATCATCAGCACCGCGCACACAACACCAATGAGGACCGACAGGATCTGGCAGAGGGTTTTCATGACGGCCTGACTCATCCCCGGCACGGCACGGAAGCCAATCGAATTTTTGCTTCGCTTTATACCCATTTCAGCGTCCCATGGGCCCATGAGCAACGCCGCAAGCGCCACGCTGATCCGTCATGAAGGCCACACCGCGCGTGAACGCAGCACCTGCGGGTGGCGTGACCGCCTGATCAGCCGCGAGGACGAGGCCCTTCATCCCGCCGCCTGGGCTCACGCGGTGGACATCGACGGCGCGAAACCGCACTTTCACAAGCGCTCCACGGAACTCTACTATGTCCTGGAGGGCGAAGGCACGGTGTCGCTGGACGGTGTTGAGCACCCGGTCAAGAAGGGCTCGATGGTTCACATCCCGCCCGGGGTGGTTCACGGCGCCCGAGGACGCATGCGAGTCCTGGTCGTCGGCATTCCCGACATCGCGGATGATGACTATTACCTGGCCGGGGAATCGGCGGCTGAGGGCGGCGCATGAGCCCGGGCCTGGCGCCACAGCTCCCATGGGACGGACTTTGCTTCCACAGGCTGAGCAGCCGCGCCATGGTCACTTTGCCCTTGGATTGCGCATGTAATACAGGTGGCCGTCCTCGGCTCCGCCGACAAAGTCGGGCAGGCCGTCGTCATTGAAGTCCACCGTCGTCGGGCTGACGTCGTGACCTTCAATGTTGGCGTCGGAGAGCAGGCCCATGTCGGCAAAGAACCATTGGCCGTCGGAGAAGCCGTCCTGGCGCAGGAAGTTGGCGTTGGCCGAGTTGAGCAGGATGTCGATCTTGCCATCCTGATCCCAGTCCATGAGGCAGATCTTGCGCCGGCCGCTCTTGCCGGCGATGCCGCTGTTGAGGCGCAGGGGCTCGCCCGGAGTCATCGCGACGGGTGTCTTCACCTTCAAATGCTCCAGGGCCTTGTCGAGCAGCCCGGGCTTCTGCACTTCCTTGGAGGCGCAGAGGACACGCTGCGGATGTTTCAGGATGAGTTTTCCATCCTGCTTCTCACGCTCAAAGAAGGCAAGATAGCCCTCCTGGTCGAGCATGACGAGATCGGTGAGCCCATCCTGGTTCCAGTCAATGCCCACGGGCGTCGTGCGCCACTGGGTGAGCAGGCCCTTGCCTTCCGGACGAAGCCAGCCGTAGGCGAGATGAGGCTGGGCGCCGTCCCACTCGACCTCCACCGGCTGGGCCGCGGCCAGCTTCGGCTTCTGGCGCGTGCCGATGTTCTTGTACCACACGACCTTGCCCAGGATGGAGTTGAGCAGCAGGTCGGGCAGCCCGTCGTGATCCCAGTCGGCGACGGTCTGGGTGGTGTAACCCCACTTGGCTTCACAGGGGCCCTGGATGGAGCCGTTGGGGCCGGCCATCGGACGGATGACCCTGCCCTCGGCCTCCAGCCTGACAGGCGCGGCCCACCTGGGCTGCTCGACGCCCTTGCCGCTGAGGTTTTCAATGAAGGCGACATAACCGGCCGTGTTGCCGCAGATCAGGTCGGTGTCGCCGTCGCCGTCCCAGTCAAAGCCGACAGGGGTGACGAGCGCGCCAAACTTCACCTGGTCGGCCTCCTGCTTGAAATAGCGGGGCTCGGCATAGACCGGGGCCTTGTTGTCATAGCGGCCGGTGTGTTCGATGAAGGCCACGCGGCCGTCCTCGTCGCCACAAATGAGGTCCAGGTCGCCGTCCTTGTCCCAGTCAAAGGCGGTCGGCGTGATCATTTCAAGATCCATGGTCAGGTAGCGGCCGGTGTCCGCCTTCAGGCGCACGCCGAGCGCATACTTCGGCTTCGTGCGCGAGCCGGTGTTCTGGAAGTAGGTGAAGCCGTCGAGAAACTCACCGCACAGCAGGTCGAGATCGCCGTCACCGTCGAAGTCGCCGAAGTTGGGCGACGGCCAGCCGAAGGTTTCCACGGGCCGGTCGGTGGCCATGACCTTCTTCGGCTTGTCATACTTGGGCGCATCGTTCGTGCCGGTGTTGCTGAGCAGGTACACATAGCCGCGCAGCGGGCCGTTCATCCAGCGTCCGTGCTCGTTGTAGGCGTTGTCCCAGCCGTACTCCGTCCAGTCGCCGACACCGACGATGAGATCGTTTTTGCCATCACCTTCATAGTCGACCATGCGCCACATGTTGGCGCGGACCTTGTTCATGTGGACGTTGGCGGGCGGACCGAGCTTCACCTGCTGCTCGATGCCGGTCTTGAAGAAGTCGGGATGGCTGCTGCCCGGGGTGAGCACGACCGGCCGGCCGTCGATGTAGCTGACCTGGACGTTCTGGGCGCCCTTGCTGAAGCGCCTGCCGGGCTTGAAGACGGGCATCTTGTCCTTCGCGGTGTCACCGGCGGCGTTTTCAAAGAAGTAAATGCCGTTGTAGGGCTTGTCGGGGCAGTTCACCACCAGGTCGAAGTCGCCGTCGCCGTCGAAATCCATCGGCATGGGCCAGGCCCAGAGACCGACGCCGAGGTCAACGACCAGTCCGGGGTTGTTGTACTTCAGCGGCGTCAGCGTGGATTCAGCGGCGGAGGCGTGGGTGCAGAAAAGCGCGGACAGGGCCAGGGAGGTGAGATGAAGCAGACGCATGGGATCAAAGGAAGGAATAACGCGGGCAGGAGAGGTCTTGCACAGAAAGGCGGAATGGAATCCTGGCCGTCGGTTGACGATGCTTGACCTGGACTCGGCGGCTGATGATAAACACCGCATGAGACATCGAGACAAGGCCACGCTTTACCGGGAGCTTGCCAAGCTGACGGATGCGGCCTTGCATCTGGACCGTTCGCTGGACCTGCTGATCGCCAAGGATGCCCATCCTCTGAGGCAGAAGTATCTTCAAGGGGTGAAGCGCGGCCTGGCGGAGGGCATGAGTCTGGCGGAATCCGTGGGGAAGCATGACCGGGAGCTCGTCACGGGCCTTGAGCTGGCCCTGATCGAGGCCAGCGAGCGCAGCGGCAGGCTGGGCATGGCCTTCAACCATCTGGCGCGCTACTTCGCGGCCATGGACGGGGCCGGGCAGAAGGCGCGGCAGGCGATGATCTATCCCCTGATCCTGGCACATCTGGCGATCCTGCTGCCGGAGCTGCCCTCCCTGGTGGTGACGGCCGAAGGGGATCACCCGCTGCGCCGCCTGGCCCTGGGTCTGGTGGTTTTGTGGCTTTTTTTGTTCGGCGTTTCGGCCTTGTGGCGATGGCTGTCCGACAAGGCGGTGGCCTCACCCGCCGTGGATGCCTGGCTGGAACGGATGCCCTTTCTGGGGAGCGCCCGGCGGCACTGGGCGCTGGCACGGTTCTGCCAGGTGTCGCATTCCTGCCTGCTCGCCTCGCTGAACATGGCGGAGACGGTGCAGCTGGCGGGACTGGCCGCGCAGAGCGGCCGCCTGGCCCGGGCCTGCAGGACTGCGGCGGAGGAGATTCACAACGGCCAGCCGCTGGGGGACGCCCTCGCCGGGGGCGGCGCCTTTGAGCCGGATTTCATCCATGCCATCGCCACCGCCGAGGAGGTGGGCAAGATCGATGAGGAGATGGCGCGCTGGGCCACGGTGGAGACGCTGGCGGCCCATGAGGCCGTCGACCGCGCCTCCCAATGGCTGCCCAAGCTGGGTTATGCGGTCGTGGTGATCTTCGTGGCCTACCGGATCATCACGATGATGCAGGGCATCTATGGCGGCATGCTGCGTCAGTTTGAAGGTTAGGCCGCCGGTTCCCCGCCGCGAAGCAAGCGTTTGCGTCCCCGCCCTCCTGGGGCACCTTCCGGCCGCTTTGACTCTCGCCAGGGACAGATACTTCCAGACCGGCTTCGCAGGATCGTTGTTGATCCATGCGCTGGCGCTGTTTTTCCTGATGTGGCTGTTCAACACGGAATCCGGGCGCAGCTTTCTGGGCGCGGCCGAGCAGGCCTCCGTCAAACCCGCCCCCGAACCCGAGGTGACGATGATCTTTCCGGAGATGGTCATCCCTCCACCCATGCTGCCGAAGCCCCGTGCCTACATCCGCACGACGCAGAACGAGGCGTCCGGCGTGAAGCCCTCCGGAGCGGCCTTTGAATCCGACCGCAACACCATCGCCGCCAGCCGCCTGCCCCCCAAGGCGGACGCCACGGTCATGATGCCCACCACCACGGGCAGCGCCCCCACGAAGATGGAGCTGGCAAACCGTGACTTCCGCGACGGGCAGATCAAAAACGACGCCGTGGCAGCCACGCCGCCGCCTGCCAACGCCACTCCTCTGGACATGCGCTCCCCGGACCCGGTCGCGCCCCCTTCCGTGCTCAAGCCGCAGCCCGCAGCACCCCAGGCGCCTCCGGCACCTCCGACCCAGGTGGCGAAGGCGCAGCCATCGGACATGACGCCGTTGGCGAAGATGATGGAGGAGATGGACAAGGACAGCGTCCGGCTCGAATCCCGTCGCCTGCCCCTGGAAGTGCGCAAACCGGAGATCTCCAAGGCTGCTGAAACGCCGCCACCACCCAAGCCGCAGGTGCGCGCCCCGGAAGACACTCCGCCTCCCGTCGCCAAGGCGGTGCCTGTAACAGACGATGTCAAGGCGACCGCCGGCAAGCCCGAGATGGACGCCTTCAGCCCCTTCACCCGCACGGGCAAAAATGACGGCGGCATCAACCGTGAGGGCGAGGACGCCGTCGATGCCGTGGCAACCCCGCGCGGCATCTACATGCGTCAGGTCACGGGAGCCGTGGAGAAAAAATGGCACCTCTACGTGCGACTCGCCCGCGACTCGGTGAACTTCGGCCGTGTGCGCTTCCGCTTTTACGTAAACCAACGTGGCGTCCCGCAGGACCTCAAGATCCTCTCTGACGCCCGTGACGCGGACCCCCGCATGAGGGAGCTGACGCTGCGCGCCATCCTGGATGCCGAAATTCCGCCAATCCCAAACGACCTCCTGCCCGAGCTGGAGGACGGCCGCCTCAAGATCGAATATGAGGCCATTGTCTATTAGTCCGCCGTGCGCATCCACACCCTCGATCTGCATTTTCAGAACACTCCCGGCCTCATCGCCGCCTACCTCGTCGAGAGCGCCAGGGAGCTCGCCTTGATCGAAACCGGGCCCGGCTCGACCCTTCCCGCCCTGCGAAGGGCACTGGCCGCATCAGGTCATTCCGAAAAGGATGTCCGTCATGTCTTCGTGACCCACATCCATCTCGACCATGCCGGTGCCGCCGGCTGGTGGGCCGGGCAGGGCGCGCAGGTTTACTGCCATGAAAACGCCGCCCGCCACCTGATCGATCCTTCAAGACTCGTCGACAGCGCCCGCATGATCTATCAGGAACGCATGGACACGCTGTGGGGTGAGATGCTGCCCGCCCCGGCGGAGCGCGTGACAGTCCTGCGCGATGGCGACAGCGTCCGGGTCGGTGCTGTCGAGCTTTTGGCCTGGGACACACCCGGCCATGCACGTCATCATCTGGCCTACCTCCTGGGCTCCGCCTGCTTCACCGGCGATGTCGCCGGCATGCGGCTGCAGGGGACGAACTATCTTTCCGTCACCGCCGCACCTCCCCAGTTTGAACCCGGCCCCTACGTCGCCTCCGTGGATCGCCTGGCCTCCGCCGGTTTCGACCGCCTTTACCTGACCCATTTCGGCGAGGTCACCGACGTGGCCGGGCATCTGGCGGCCTATCGAAAAAGAATTCAAGACGTTCATGAAGCCGTGCGCGCCGACTGCGCCGCAGGCCTGGACGCCGGGCAGGTGCGCCAGCGCCATCACGACCGCGAAAGGGCCCTTGCCACCTCCCTTGGCATCCAGGAGGACGACTGGCGGCGCCTGGAGATGTCCAACGGCACGGCCATGTGCGCGGACGGCGTGAGATTGTGCGTGGAGAAAGGCCGCTGACGTGCGTAGCCTGTGCCGATGCGCCCCTTCCTCCTCTGCCTGCTGCTTCTCACCGGCCTGCCTGCCGCCGAATGGCCGCAGTTTCTCGGCCCCACGCATGACGGTCGCGCCGCGGACTCCGAGCCCGCCCTGCCCGACAGCCTGCCGGCCGAGCTCAAGCCGCTCTGGGAAAAATCCGTGGGCTCAGGCTTCGCCGGTCCGGTGGTGGTTGGAGGGCGCCTGGTGGTGTTCCATCGCGAAGGCGGCGACATGACCACGGAGATGCTGGATGCCAGGACTGGCCAGCCGGTCTGGCGCAGCACCTATGTGACGGATTACGTCGACAGCTTCGGCTTCGACAACGGCCCGCGCGCGGTGCCCGCCATCGCCGGGGGCAAGGTGATCACTTTTGGCCCTGAGGGGCGCGTCACCGCCCTGGACTTGAAGACTGGCAAGGAATGCTGGCATTACGACACGGCCTCGGAACTGGAATCTCCCCAGGGTTTCTTTGGCCGTGCGCCCTCGCCCCTGATCCTGGATGACCGGGTGGTCGTGGCGGCCGGGGGAACGCGCAAGGGTTCGGCCGCAGGCCTGGCGGCTCTGGATCTGAAGACCGGTGCGGTGGACTGGACTTCCGTCGAGGATGAGGCGGGCTATGCCTCGCCCGTGCCCGGCCGGAAAGGCGAGATCCTGGCCTGGATGCGTAACCAACTTTGGCGCGTCAACGCCTCGGACGGCGCCTTGCGCGCCTCCATGCCCCTGCGCTCCGGCATGGACGCCTCCGTCAACGCCGCCACCCCCCTTCCCTGCGGCGAGGACCGCTGGCTGGTCTCCGCAGGCTACGGTGTCGGCGCCCACCTCCTGCGCCTGACCGATGCCGGCATCGAGGAGGTCTGGCGCAAGGACCGCCTGCTCGACTGCCATTACGCCACCCCGGTCCGCGTCGGCGACCACGTCTTCGGTTTCCATGGCCGCCAGGAGACCGGCATGAAGCTGCGCTGCATCAGCCTCGCCACGGGCGAGGTCGCCTGGGAGTGCCCGGACGGCCTGCCCGGCGGCACGCTGCTGGCGGTGGCTGACAAGCTGCTGGTCGTCACCGAGCAGGGCGAGCTGTGGGTCGTCCTTGCCAGCGCGGAAAAGTTTGACCGCCTGGCCGCCTGGCAGATCCTCGGTTCGGGCCACCGCTCCCATGCCGCCTACTCGGACGGCGTCCTTTACGCGCGTGACAGCGAACGCCTGGTGGCGGTGAAGCTGCGCTGAAACAAGGGCCGGCCTGACAAACTTTGCTGACGGGAAAGCCGGCCCGCCGACGTTTCAGGCGGCTCATGAAACGCCTGCTCCTCCTCCCGGCGCTGTTCTGCATCCTCGGCCCTGCCGATGCCGCGGAACGACGGCCTAACCTCATCGTCTTCTACACGGATGACCACGGTTTCGCCGACCTTGGCGTTCGCGGCGTGATGAAGGACCTGCGGACGCCGCACCTCGACGCCCTCGCCCGCAGCGGCGTGGTCGCCACGCACGGCTACAGCACGGCGCCGCAGTGCGTGCCGTCGCGCGGCGGTCTCATGACAGGCAGGTTCCAGGGTCGCTTCAACCTCGACAACAACGGCTCCTCCCTCAACGGCTTCAACCGGCAGGTCACCCTTGCCGAACGGCTTCAGGAGGCGGGTTACGTCACCGCGCAGTTTGGCAAATGGCACCTGGGTCCCATGGAGGAGATCCCAAGGCATGGCTTCCGCCACGTTTTCGCCCAGCATGGCCAGCAGGTCTTCGCCGCCAACATCACCGTCGATGGCAGGGACCGGCCGATGGGCGACCACCCGCCTTCAGACTACCACATCGACGCCTGCTCCAAGGCGGCGGAGGCGGTGATCGGGCGTTATCATGACCAGCCCTTCTTTCTCTATGTCGCCTACCGCGCCCCGCACACGCCGCTTGATGCGCCGCAGCATTACAAGGACCGCTTTCCCGGCCCCATGCCGGAACGACGCCGGGCGGCGCTGGGCATGCTCGCCGCCGTGGACGACGGTGTCGGCCGCATCACCTCAGCCCTGGAGAAGCATGGGCTCACGCAGCAGACCCTGGTCTTCTTCATCGGTGACAACGGCGCGCCCCTGAAGATCCACAAGCAGGACTCACCTCTGAATGGCGACGCCGGGGGCTGGGATGGCAGTCTGAACGATCCGCTCAACGGTGAAAAGGGCATGCTGTCGGAAGGCGGCATGCACGTGCCCTTCCTCATCGCCTGGCCAGGCGTCATCCCCGGCGGCAGAAACTACGATCATCCCGTCAGCGCCCTCGACGTGACCGCCACCGCCGCGGCGCTTGCTGATATCAAAACAGGTTCGGGCGAGCTCGACGGCGTCAACCTCCTGCCCTTTCTGAAGGAGGACAAGGCCGGGCCGCCGCATGAGGCGCTCTACTGGCGCTGGATGGCGCAAAGCGCGGTTCGGGAAGGCCGCTGGAAACTTCTGCGCGGCGGTGAACGCGAATACCTTTACGACCTGGACCAGGATCTCGGTGAAGAACACAACCTCGCCGCAAAGCATCCGGAGATCGCCGCACGACTGCGCGAAAAGCTGCAGCAGTGGAGCGCCGCACTGGAGCCTCCGGGCATGGCGCTCGGGCCGATGGCGGCGGTCTGGAACGACTACTTTGACTTTTACCTCGAGGGCAAACCGGTCGCTGCGAAGCCTTCCGGCGGCGGCGCAGCAGGCATCCAGGGCTGGCAGGCGCGCGGCGGCACGGCCGCGATTCATGACGGCGCGCTCGTCATCCGTCCGGCGGACTCTGCCGCCAAAAAAACCAGGCCCTTCCTGACGAACGCGGACATCAGCCTGCCCGGCCCGGTCACAGTGACCCTGAAGGTCCGTGCCAGGGAGCCCGGCAAGGGCAGCCTGTCCTGGCGGACCAAGGATGAAAAGGATTTCGTCGCCGCCCATTCGGCCGCGTTTGAATGGAAGGCCGGGCCGGAAATCCAGGAGCTGAAGGTGGAGCTGCCCGTCCAGGGCCGGCTCATCCACCTGCGCCTGCTGCCCACGCCGACGACAGCGCTGGAGTTCTCTTCCATTGAAATTCAACCCCGCACCGGCAAGGCGCGCACCTGGAGCTTTGCGCCATGATCCCCGCCTCCACCTTCCTTCGCGGCACGGTCCTCGCGACGCTGCTCCTGACCTCCGCCTCCGGCGCGGAGCCGCCAAGACCTAACATAGTATGGCTCATCGGAGAGAACCTCGGTCATGACCTGGGCTGCTACGGCGCCCGGGGCGTGCACACGCCCAACCTCGACCGCCTCGCCGCCGAGGGCGTGCGCTACACCCGCGTGTTCGCCACCAACCCGGCCTGCGCCCCCAGCCGGTCGGCCTTCTTCACCGGCATGTATCAGACGACCACGGACACCCATCCGATGCGCTCGCACCGCAACGACGCGTTCCGCCTGCCTGATGGCGTGCGGCCGGTCACGCACCGGCTGCGTGACGCGGGCTATTTCACCGCCAACATCAAGACCGTCGGCGCTCACAGCGTGGGCACGGGCAAGCTGGACCTGAACTTCGTCAACGAAGGCCCGGTTTATCACGAGAACGCGGACCGCTGGGAGTCGCTGGCCGGACACCGGCCCTTCTTCGCCGTCGTGAACGCCGAGGAAAATGAGTATGACATCTACGACCGGAAGAGCGCGGAGAAGCCGAGGGTGGAATGGGTGGGCGAACGCCTGCACGTCCGGCATGTCACGCCGGAACAGGTCACTCCACCTCCCTATTATCCGGATCACCCGGTGGTCCGGCAGGAGTGGGCGCGCTACCTGAACTCCGTGTCCGGCATGGACCTGCGCCTCGGGAAGGTGCTGGACCGGCTGCGCGCCGACGGCCTCGAGGACGACACCCTAATCATCTTCTTTGGCGACAATGGACGCCTGGAGCCGCGTGGCATCCACTGGTGCTATGACAGCGGCCTGCGCGTGCCGATGATCATCCGCTGGCCGAAGAATCACCCGGCGCCGCCGCAGCTCCGCCCGGGAACCGTCGACGACCGCCTTCTCAGCCTCATCGACGTCACCGCCACCACACTGCATCTTGCCGGAGTGTCGAAGCCGCCATTGATGCAGGGGCGGGTGTTTCTCGGTGACAGGCCCGAGGCTCCCCGCAGCTTCGCCTTTGCCGCCCGCGACCGCATTGACGAGACACGGCAGCGCATCCGCTCGGTGCATGAGGAGCGCTTTCATTACATCCGCACCCTGTCCACCGGGCCAACCTTCGCCTCGCTGAACCGCTACAAGGAAAAATGCTTCCCCATCCTGCCGGTGATGCGTGAGCTTCATGCCAGGAACCAGCTCAGCGGACCGCCGCTCGAGCTCATGCAGCGCCGCGGGCCCTGCGAGGAATTGTACGACACCCAGGCGGACCCGCATGAGGTCGTGAATCTCGTGGATTCAGACAAGACGGAACATCGGCAGGCCCTGCTGAGACTGCGCGCGGCCCTGGATGTCTGGATCGTTGAAACAGGGGACAAGGGCGAGATCCCCGAGCCGGAGGAGGTCACCGCCCCCTTTGCGCGTGAAATGCATCAATGGTTCGGCACACCGGCCTGGGCCGCAGGTGCGGACGGCCCCTGAACTCCGCTCAGGCGCCCAGCCGCCTCTCAATCTCCTCCAGCGCCAGCCCCTTCGTCTCCGGCACCATCAGCCGCACCCACAGAAGCTGCAGCACCATCATGCCGCAGAAGAACAGGAAGACCCAGCCCGGGGGAAAGGCGGAGACCATGACCGGAAAAAAGGTGGTGAGCAGCGCGGCGAAAATCCAGTGCGTGAAGCTGCCCAGAGCCTGGCCCGCCGCCCGGCTGTGGTCGGGAAAAATCTCCGAGATGAACACCCAGATCACCGCCCCCTGGCCCACGGCATGGGCGGCGATGAAGGCGAAGATGCAGGCCGGCACGATGCCGTAATGCCCGGTGAAGAAAGCCCAGGAGCACAGTCCGAGCGACGCAATGTAACCGTAAGAGCCGAGATACAGCAGCGCACGGCGGCCGCGATGGTCGATGAGCCAGAGACCCACGAACGTGAAGATGAGGTTGGCGACGCCGATGCCCACGGACTGAAGAAGGGCGGCCTGCGTGCCAAGCCCGGTCAGCTCAAAAATGCGCGGCGCAAAGCACAGGACGGCGTTGATGCCGGAGAGCTGGTTGAAAAACGCGATCAGGAAGGCCAGCAGCACGGGTCGCCGCAGACGCGGACTCCAGAGCCCGGCCGTTCCATCCCGGCCTTCGGCACCGGCCGCCGCCATCTGGTCCGCCGCCGCCTCGACCTCCGCACGCGACGCCCCGGGGCGGATCAGCCGCAGCACCTCCATGCCCGCAGCACGGCTCCTTTTCCGGCCGATCAGCCAGCGCGGGCTCTCCGGGATGCCGAGGCACAGGACGGTGTAGGCCAGCGCCGGAAAGGCCTCGACGCCGAGCATCCAGCGCCAGGCCTGGTCGCCGACCCTACCTAACAAATAATTGGATAAAAAGGCGGCCAGGATGCCGAGCACGATGTTGAACTGGAAGAGCCCCGCCAGCCGGCCGCGGCGCTCCGGGGGCGAGATCTCGGCGATGTAGAGCGGCGCCACCACGGTGGAGATCCCGACGCCGAGGCCGCCGATGAAGCGCGCGACGATGAGCGACCAGACCTCCGGCGCGAGCCCGGACCAGACGGCGGACACGAAATACAGCACGCCCACCCAGGTCAGGGTGGCCCGGCGCCCCCAGCGGTCCGTGGGCCAGCCGCCGATCACGGAGCCCAGCACCGTGCCATAAAGCGCCGAGGCCATGGCGACGCCGTGCAGGGTGTCGCTCAGGTCCCACAGCTCCTGGATGGTCTTCTCCGCCCCGGAGATGACGACGGTGTCAAAGCCGAACAGGAAGCCTGCAAACGCCGAGACGACGGACCAGTAAAAAAGGCGCGATGACGCGGTCGGAGGCGATGCGGGCATGAGGCATTCTGAGGGAAGGCGCCTTTTCAAATCAAGCCAGGAACTTTCCGACGGAAACGGACCGGCATCAGGGCTTACGCATCCCATGGGCCAATGATTGTATCTCATGGCCTCAGTGACAAGATTGACAAGATTCGCGGGATAAACCGGATTTTTCAGACCTGTTCATCCTGCCCATCTGGTGAATCCTGTCGCAAAAACCCCTTTCTCACCTTGATGCGCAAGCCCTGGACCGACATCTGCTTGGAACTGACGCTGCTCGGAGTCCGAGCCACCCTTTGCCAGATTTTCACCTCCACTCCTTCCGTCCCCGCATGAAAACCACCCGCTTCCTCCCCATCCTTTCGTTGTCCATGCTACTCTGCCAGTGCGCCAGCTCCGACTCCTCCACCGGCACGGCCTCCACGTCCGCAGCCCCGGCTGCTGCCTCCGCCGAGGCTGACACCACCCTCAGGCCAGGCATGAGCAAGGCGGAGGTCATCGCCAAATGGGGCGAGCCCTCCTCGAGGAAAAGCAGCGCAGACGGTGAGGTCTGGCGCTATGCCAGCCAGGGCTGGAAGCGTCATGTGCCCTACTACGGCACCTTCGCCCACGTGGAGGAGCATTTCGTGCTTTTCGGCGCCGACGGCCGCGTGGTCAAAACCGGCACCGAGGACTTCGGCAACGCCTTCCAGGAACCCTGGCGCCGCGCCTTCGGCACGAACTGAACTGAGCTTTCCGTTTGATGCCTTGGCAAAGACATCGCCCGCGCTAATCGTGGGCGATGTTTGACATCCGGGAAAAACCTCAGCAGGTCGACAAGGCCTTACTCATCGGCGCCTACTTCGACCGCCGCAAGGCCGACGAGGCGCGTGAACTGCTCATCGAGCTGAAGGAGCTGGTCGGAACCCTCGGCATCGAGGTGGTCGCCACCGAGCTCGTCTTCGTCCGCGAAATCACCCCGCGCCACCTCCTCGGCAAGGGCAAGACCGCCGAGCTCATCACCCGCGCCAAGGACCTGGAGGCCGAATGCATCGTCTTCGACAACGAGCTCTCCCCCGCCCAGCAGCGCGCCTGGGAGGCCGACGCCGGCCTCTGCGTCATCGACCGCCACGAGGTCATCCTCGACATCTTCAACATGCGCGCCCAGACCCGCGAGGCCCGCCTCCAGGTCGAGCTCGCAAGGCTCGAGTATTCCATCCCCCGCCTCACCCGCATGTGGGCGCACCTGGACCGCCAGGGCGGCGGCGCCGGGGGCGGCATGGGCGGTGCCGGAGCCGCCCGAGGCGAGGGTGAAACCCAGCTCGAGGTGGACCGCCGGCTCGCCTACAAGCGGCTCGACCGGGTCAAGGCGGAGCTGGAGGAGGTGAAGCGCCAGCGCGACACCATGCGCAAGGAACGCAGCCGCGTGCCCCTGCCTCATGCCGCCATCGTCGGTTATACCAACGCCGGCAAGTCCAGCCTCCTCAACCACCTCACCAACGCCAGCGTGCTCGCCGAGGACAAGCTCTTCGCCACCCTCGACACCACCACCCGCCGCCTGGAGCTTCCGGACGGCCAGGCGCTGCTGCTCACCGACACCGTCGGCTTCATCCGCAACCTGCCCCACGACCTTGTGCAGAGCTTCCGCGCCACGCTTGAGGAGGCCGTGCTCGCGGACTTCCTCATCCACGTCGTCGACGCCAGCGCCTCACAGGCCCTGGAGTTCTACCAGACCACCACCCAGGTGCTCGCCGAGCTCGGCGCCGGCGACAAGCGCGTGCTGCTGGCGCTCAACAAGACGGACCTCGTCGACGACACCCGGCTCCTGGAGCTGAAGCGCCAGTTTCCCGACGCGGTCTTCATCTCCGTCCAGACCGGCCAGGGCATGGACGACCTCTTCCACCGCCTGCATGACATGCTCATCGACCGCGTCGTCCGCCTCGACCTGAGCATCCCGCTCAGCCGCATGGACCTCGTCGCCTTCCTCCATGAGCAGGGCAAGGTGCTCTCCGAGGACTACGAACGCGGCGTCGCCGACATCCAGTGCGTCGTGCCCAGGCGCTTCGAGTCGAAGTTCAGCGAGTTCGCCGTCCGGGCCTGACCCCGGACGCAACTTTCCGTCAGGCCGGGGGTTCATGCGTCATCAAACCCTGATGACGCCATGAAGGTCCCCGCCCTGCTTTTCCTCCTGACCGCCGTCGCCGCCTCCGCCGCGGACGAACCCCCGGCACAGGCCCGGGCTCATGCAGGCATTCCCGCCGACCAGCTCAGCTTCTTCGAAAAGAACATCCGCCCCGTGCTCGTCGAGCACTGCTACAAGTGCCACTCCGCCGAGTCCGACAAGGTCAAGGGCGGCCTCACCCTCGACACGAAGCAGGGCACGCTTCTTGGCGGCGAGTCCGGCCACCCCGGCGTCACGCCCGGCAGCGCGGCCGAAAGCTCCCTCTACGAGGCCATCACCTGGCGCAATGACGACATGCAGATGCCGCCGAAGAACCGCCTGCCCGACGAGGTGGTCGCGAACTTCAAAAAATGGATCGAGATGGGCGCGCCCGACCCGCGTGAACAAAAAGTGGCGAACGCCGCCGGCGGCAGGCGCCAGATCAACATGGACGAAGGCCGGAAACACTGGGCCTTCCAGAAGCCCGTGAAGACCGCGCCTCCGGCCGTGAAAACGGAAGGCTGGGCCAGGACCGACCTCGACCGCTTCGTGCTCGCCGGCCTGGAAAAGGCGGGGCTTCAGCCCGTCGGCGACGCCGACCGCGCCACGCTGATCCGCCGCATCGCCTACGACCTCACCGGCCTGCCGCCCACCCCCGACGAGGTGAAGGCCTTCCTCGCCGACACCTCGCCCGACGCCGTGAAGCGCGTCATCGACCAATACCTCGACTCACGCCGCTTCGGCGAGCGCTGGGGCCGTCACTGGCTCGACATCGCCCGTTATGCCGAAAGCAGCGGCAAGGAGGTGAACATCCTCTACCCCCACGCATGGCGCTACCGCGACTACGTCATCGAGGCCTTCAACCGCGACAAGCCCTACGACCAGTTCCTCAAGGAGCAGATCGCCGGCGACCTCATGAAGTTTGAAAACAAGCATGACCAGGCGGAGAAGATCGTCGCCACCGGCTTCCTCGCCATCGGCAGCAAGGGGCACAACCAGCGTGACAAGCGTCAGTTTGCCATGGACCTCGTCGACGAGCAGATCGACGCCACGTCCCAGGCCATGCTCGGCCTCACCCTCGCCTGCGCACGCTGCCACGACCACAAGTTCGACCCCGTCACCCAGCGCGACTACTACGCCCTCGCCGGCATCTTCCTGAGCAGCGAGACGCTCTACGGCACCTACAGCCAGCTGCAGAACATCAACCCGGGAACCCTGATCGAGCTGGACCGCGAAGCCGACATGCCCTCGGCGCTCGCCGCCCTTTCGCCCGGTGAATACGCGACCTTGAAACGGCAGCACGAGGAGGCCTCCAAAACGGCGGACAACATGCGTGAGCAGGTGCGCAGCATGAGCGCCGTTGAACGCGAACGCCAGGGCGCCGCCAGCTTCCTGCGCATCCGCAGCTCCTTTGACCGCGCCGAGTCCATCCGCGCCGACCTCGACCTGTTCAACGCCGACGGCACGCCACGCTCGCTCGCCATGGGCGTGCTCGACCGAGACCGCCCGATCAACAGCCCCATCCTCATTCGCGGCGACCTCAAGCAGCCGGGCGACCTCGTGCCGCGCGGCCTTGTTGAAGTGCTGTGTGCGAAAGGCGAGCCCCTCAACATCAGCCAGGGCAGCGGCCGACTTGACCTCGCCTGGTGGATCGCCTCGAAGGACAACCCGCTCACCGCCCGCGTGATGGTGAACCGCGTGTGGATGAAGCTCATGGGCACGCCCATCGTCGCCACGCCGGACAACTTCGGCTTCATGGGCCAGAAGCCCACCCATCCCGAGCTGCTCGACCACCTGGCCGTCGGCTTCATGGAGGACGGCTGGTCCGTGAAAAGGCTGATCCGCGACATCATGCTCAGCCGCGCCTATCAGATGGGCTCGGGCCACGACGCGCGGAACTACGCCGCCGATCCGGAGAACAAGTGGCACTGGCGCATGAGCCAGCGCCGCCTCGACGCCGAGGCCATCCGCGATGCCATGCTTTTTGTTGCCGGCGTGCTCGACTTCTACCCCGTGGACGGCTCGCCCGTCGCCAGGGCCGGCGAGGGCCGCGAGGCCATCTTCAACCTGGCGCGCGAGGTGTCGGGCAGGCCCTACAACTTCCGCAGCATCTACATGCCGATCGTGCGCGACCAGATCCCCGAGTTCCTCGGCACCTTCGACTTCCCCGACGCCAGCCTCGTGACCAGCGAGCGCGACACCACGAACGTGCCGGGCCAGAGCCTCTTCCTGATGAACAACACGCAGGCCATCAGCGCGGCCGACGCCTTCGCACGGCGCATCGGCAAGCTCGAAGGCACGCCGCTTGAGCGCCTGACCCAGGCCTACCAGCTTTGCTTCGCCCGGCCGCCCACGCAGGCCGAGCTGGCCGCCATCCAGGCCTTCTGGGCGCGCTTCCCTGACCAGGCCGCCGGTGGCAAGCAGACGCAGCAGGCCAGAGACTACGGCAAAAACGCCGCGCTCTCCGCCTTCTGCCAGAGCCTCTTCGCCAGCGCCGAGTTCCGCTACCTCAACTGAGCCTGTCCTTCATGATCCGGCCGAAAAAGCGCAGGCTGTCGGCGAGGTGCTCCTGCCAGTACTCCCAGCTGTGCGCGCCGGGAAACTCCTCATAGACATGCGCCATGCCGGCGCGGTCGAGCTCCTGATGCAGCCTGCGGTTGTGCTCCACCAGCAGGTCATCGGCGCCACAGTCAAAACGCAGCGGCGGCAGGCGGTGCGCGTTCATTTTCAAACAGGCCAGCACCTGAGTGGGCCGGTCCTCCGCAAGGTCGAACTGCTCCGTCGTCTCCTCCACGAAGCCCTGCATCTGCGCCACGTCGGTGATGCTGCTGTGCGCGCTGATGCCCGCATACAGCTCCGGATGCAGCGCCCCGAGACGCAGCGCCCCGTAGCCGCCCATGGACAGGCCGCTGATGAAGCGCAGGCCCTCGGCACAGTTCGGCTCCACCTCGCAGGCGGCGGCGGGCACCTCCTCGACAATCCAACGCGCGTAGTCGGCGTCGGCATGACGCAGATAGCCGCTGCCGTCCCCCCAGAGGCCGTCGGAAGGCATCGCCAGCATCATCGGCGGCAAGCCCTCATGCTCGATCAGCCGCATCAGCACCTGATGAGCCGCACCCTTGAACATCCAGGCCCAGTGACTGCCATAAACCCCGTGCAGCAGCGTCACCAGCGGCAGGCGAGAGGCGCGGATGCCGGGCGGCACAAAGAAGGTGATGTCCGCCCTCCGGCGCAGCGCGGCGGATTTCACGGTCACAAAATGCACGCCTTCAGGCGCCAGGCTTGGATTCGAGATCTCAATGGTTCGAAACGACATGTCCAACACCTGCCGCAGCCGGCGGCACCTGCCAAGGCCGTTCCTCAGCTCACTCCAACTGGAGCCATGGCTCAACAAAAAAGCGTCCCGGCGGACCGGGACGCTTTGTGGGAATGACGCTGGCTTGCGTGAATCAGGCCGTCTGCTCGTCGATGCGGACGACCTTGTAGCCACCGATCGCCTTGAAGTAGAGCAGCAGCAGCAGGTAGATCGCCGCCATGGTGGCGGGGATGTAGGAGTCGGCCTTCAGCGTGGCGCGGTCACCCTTCTGGTCGGCCTCGACAACCGCCTTCTGATCGGCGGTCTTTTCCTTGGCATCCTTGGCTTCACCGAGCTTCTTGCCGTCCAGGCCGAAGGCGGAGGTGGAGGGCAGGTTCAGGAAGGTCGAGGGTTTCTCAGCCTTGTACTGGGCATAGAGGGCGGGGTTGGCCTTCTCCAGTTCCTGACCGGCGAAGCGGTCCTTGCAGTAGCCCAGGCCGGGGCCGCCGATGAGACCGGCGGAAAGCATGCCGATGCCGCCCATGATGGACATGGCCACCGCACCCGTCTGAGGGAAGCGGTCGCCGATGACGGCCAGCATGGTGGGCCAGAAGAAGGTCTTGCCGACGGCGTAGATGCCAAGGGCGACCAGGGCCATGGCGAAGGTGTTCATGGTGCTGGCGAGGTTCAGGCCGACGCAGGCGATGACTGCGCAGACCAGAAGGAGACCGATGGGGGACAGCTTCAGCTTGGATTCAATCCAGTGGGCGCAGAAGCGCAGGCCGAACATGATGATGGAGGTCCAGAAGAAGAGGATCTTGCCCTGGGTGGAGGAGAACAGGTTGCCCGTGATGTTCTGGATCCAGCCGTCGGTGCCCAGTTCAACAGCGCCGACGAGGGCGTGGGTCACGAACAGGACGAAAAGCAGGATGGAACCGAAGGAGAACTTGGTGATGATGCCGACAGCGATGAGCAGGGCGCCACCGATGGCGTAACCGATGGTGGCGGCGTTGTCCGGGGAGAAGGCCTTGCTGATGTCACCGAAGAACAGAGCCAGCAGGTAGCAGGCGACCATGGCGCCCAGGATGCCGACAGGCTTGAACATCTGGACGAAGCTGGCGCCTTTCTCGGCGGCCTCGGACTTCGGAAACTTCTGGCCCAGGAACATGATCGCGTAGAGCACGGTGGGCACCAGGTAGAGAGCGAGCTGGGTCTTCCAGCCGACCTGCATCTGGTCGTCGAGGATCCAGCCGGCCACCACGCCGATGACCATGCCGGCAGGCCAGGAGGCATGCAGGATGTTCAGGTAGTGCGTGCGGTTCTCGGGGAACAGGGTCGCGACCAGCGGGTTTGCCACGGCTTCGAGGGTGCCGTTGGCGTAGGCGAAGATGAACATGCCCCAGAAAAGGAAGTTGTAGGCGTTTTCAGGCGTGCTGGCCATGAAGGTCACCACGGCGGAGAGCACGTGGCAGATCAGCGCCAGGGCCACCAGCTTGCCATAACCAATCTTGTCCACGATCACCCCGCCAAGGATGATGCCGAAGCAGAAGCCCGAGAAACCGGCGCCGCCGATGGCGCCAAGCTGGGCGGCGGTGAAGCCGAACTCCTTGCCCCAGTTGTCAAAGATGCCGCCACGGATGGCAAAGCCGACACCGGCGGCCAGAATGGCCATGAAGCCTGCCCAGAGGAGGCGCATTCGATTGTTTTCACTCATAGGGATGATGGATGGGATGATGGGGTGGATGATGAAACAGCCTGGCCAGCCCAGGCCTGATGGCGCGGGTGGAAGAGCGCGCTGGTTTTAGAGGCGGTGACGGGGGGTGACAAGACAAAAAAGGGCGGCCTGCAAAGGCCGCCCCGATGGAAAAAGCTGAAAGAACCCGGACTCAATGACCGCCGATGGCGACCGGTTTGTAGCCTCCCCGGGCCTTGAAATAGAACCACATGCCCAGGTAGCAGACCAGCATGAAGCCAGGCAGCACGGCGATGTTGGTGAAAGCCCCGCGCTTGCTGTCGGCCTGCACGGCGGTCAGTTCCTTCGTCGAAGCCTCGTCCAGCGCCTTGATCTTCGCCTGGTCCAGGCTGGGCGTCTCCCCGAAGATGCTCGGCTTCGACGGTCCGGAAACCTTGGCCAGCAGGGCGCCGTGATCCTTTTCCAGCCGGCTGTGGATGTCCTGGTCCTGCTGATAGCCGATGAAGGGGCTGCCCAGCACGCCCAGGAACAGCACGCCCACGGCCGAGACGCCGTTCAGGGTCAGCGCGCCGCCCTTCGGGAACTGCTCGGAGGTCAGGCCCAGCGTGGTGCTCCACAGGAAGGTCTTGCCAAAGGCGTAGATCGTCGAGGCCGCGACGATGGCCCAGCCGACGCTTTTCGACAGCAGCATGAGCCCGACGATGGCCACCCCGGAACCCATGACCAGCAGGCCGATCGGCGAGAAACGGTGCACGATGGGGCCGGCGTAGAAGCGCAGG
>Ga0315900_10001222_pt1 | contig 41317 bp, 43 predicted proteins | sample LakEriMetagenome_FD_203521 | JGI IMG/M metagenome (GOLD analysis project Ga0315900, IMG submission 203521) | Freshwater fungal communities from buoy surface, Lake Erie, Ohio, United States - Buoy 12 MA114 | ecosystem: Environmental > Aquatic > Freshwater > Lake > Lake biofilm | place: USA: Lake... | reverse complement strand
CCTCCACACCGCAGATCAGCTTGCCGCGGCCGCTGATGGCGGCCATCTTCTGGCTCTGCACACCGGAGCCGCCATCGGGGGCGCAGGCGGCCAGAGCCGGGAGCAGCAGGGCCGGGATCAGCAGGCCCTGGAGCCGGGAGAGCAGGCGAGGCATCCGCACCGAGGCAACACGGGATTGGGCGGATTGTCACACGTCCGGCCCGGGGATGGCCGTCCATGGGGCGCAGCTGGGAGACCTGGTCTTGCCGATATTCCGATTCGGTTACCGATGTATTCTGGATCGATGCCGTCCGCGCAGCGGCGGCAGAGCCACTCGCCATGAGCAGTTTTCTGGAGGCCGCCAGCCAGCCGGCGGCCGCACTCACCCTGGCGATCTTCGCCGGCGCCATCCTGCTGTTCATCACCGGCTGGATTGCCCCTGAAGTCACCGGGCTCCTGGCCATGGCCCTGCTGGTGGCCACCCGCGTGCTCCAGCCCGATGAGGCGGTGCAGGGCTTCGGCAGCCCGGCCCTGATCACCCTGATGGGCCTGTTCGCCGTGTCGGCCGGCCTGTTCCGCAGCGGCAGCCTCGACCGGCTGCGGGCCCTGATCGCCAGCGATGCGGTGCGCAGCCCCCGGCGCATGATCGCCCTGATGGTGGGTGTGGTGGCTCCCGTGTCGGGCTTCATTCCCAACACTCCGATCGTCGCCACCCTGCTGCCGGTGGTGGAGAGCTGGTGCCATCGGCGCGGCGTCGCTCCCTCCCGGGTGCTGCTGCCCCTCTCCTTCGCCACGGTGCTCGGGGGCACGATCTCCCTGCTGGGCACCTCCACCAACCTGCTGGCCAGCGACATCAGCCGCCAGCTGGGCTTCGGATCGCTGGAGCTGTTCAGCTTCACCGCCATCGGCATCCCCGTGTGGCTGCTCGGCGGCGCCTACATGCTCTGGGCCTCCGACCGCCTGCTGCCCGACCGTGGCCTCGACGACGGCGACCTGCTCGGCACCCTGGCCCGCGAGGGTTACATCACCGATGTGCTGATCCCCGAGGGCTCGGAGCTTGTCGGCCAGTCGCTGCACAACAGCCGGCTGCAGCGCCGCTTCGACATCGATGCCCTGGAGCTGCACCGCGGCAGCCAGACGTTCAGCGCCCCCCTGGCGGATGTGGGCCTCCAGGCCGGAGACCGCTTGGTGTTGCGCTGCAACCGCGACAATCTCCTGCGGCTCCAGCAGGAGCACACCGTGACCCTCGCCCCGGTGAAGGCGGAGGAGAGCGGGCCGGCCGAGCCGGAGGCCGGCCTCAGGTCGCCCATGCGGGTGGTGGAGGTGCTGCTGCCGAATGGCTCCACCATCGCCGGCACGAGCGTGCGCGATCTGCGCTTCCGCCAGCGCTACAACGCCACCCTGCTGGCGGTGCGGCGCGGCAACCAGGTGCTGCGGGAGCTGCTGGGGCGGGTGGTGCTGCAGGCGGGCGACGTGCTGCTGCTGCAGGCGCCGCTCGATGCCATCCGGGGGTTGCAGGCGAGCAACGATCTGGTGCTGCTCGACGAGCTGGAGAAGGATCTGCCCACCACCAACCGCAAGGGGGTGAGCGTGCTGGTGGCGGCCCTGGTGATCCTGCTGCCGATGCTGAAGTGGCTCAACCTGCTGGCGGCGGTGCTGCTGGCGGTGGCGGTGATGGTGGCCACGGGCTGCCTGCGCCCCGGGGAGCTGCAGCGCGCGATCCGCTGGGACGTGATTCTGCTGCTGGGCTCCCTTTCCTGCTTCAGCGCCGCCATGCAGAAGACCGGTCTGGCGGAGGCCCTGGCCACCGATCTGCTGCACGGCCTGCGGGGCTGGCCCCCCTATGCCGTGCTGCTGGTGCTGTTCGCGCTGGGGCAGCTGTTCACCGAAGTGCTCAGCAACGGCACCACGGTGGTGCTGCTCATGCCGATCGCCACGGCCCTGGCCCAGGGGCTGGGGCTGCCGCCGATGGCCTTCATCTTTGCGATCACGATCGCCGCCAGTCAGAGCTTCCTCACGCCCGTGGGCTACCAGACCAACCTGATGGTGTATGGCCCCGGCCGCTACCGCTTTCTCGACATGACCCGCTACGGCCTGCCGCTCACCCTGTTGATGGCCCTGGTGGTGCCGTTCCTGATCTGCCGGCGGTTCGGCCTGTGAGGGCCGCCGCGGCGGCTCCGCCAGGTGGCAGGCTCCGTGGGTCTGTTCACGGTGGCTCCATGATCGATCCTTCCCCCAGGGGCAGCGCCCCGATCGCTCTGGTCCTCCTGGTGCTGCTCAACCTGACGGCCTGCGCCAAGCCCGATGGCAGGGCGCTCCAGAAACTGGCCTGTGAGCAGGCCGCCGGCAACCTGGATCTCCAGTCGGTGCAGCAGCTCGACCTGCTGCGCAAGGCCCTGGGGGTGGCTCCGGATGTGGATCCGCTGGCGCTCTGCCGATCGCTCGGGGTGTCTCTCCAGCCAGGCGAGGAGCGTTCCTGAGGTTCACCGGGGCAGGCCGCCCCTGTCCCAGGGGCGAACGATGGCCAGCGATAGCCGGGCTTGTGCCTGACGGCGCCTGGTCTCAGACGCTGGCCTGGCTCACCCGCAGGCCCGCCTGACGGGCGTCGCGGCAGAGGGCTCCCACCCCATCGCGGTGCAGCCGGGCGCGGCCGGCACAGAGCGAGTCCCATTCGCAGTCGTCGAAGTGGGTCTGCAGCCAGAGCACCCCATGCACGCTCAGGGGCACCAGACGGACGTCACGGTCGATGACGGTGATGGCGAGATCCACCAGGCACAAAACAACCTGCCGCCATTGAGACAGCGGCAGGAGGCAGAGCGCGGTGGCAACGGTTACCGATGCAGATGAGGATGCTGCCGGCGACCGTCGTTCAGGCCTGGGCGGCCTGACGGGCAGCCTCCGACTGGCGCTGGTGGTAGACAGTGCCGCGGTAGTGAAGGTCGGCGTCCGTGGTGGCGGGGGCAGGCTCGTGACGGGTGGCGGCCTTGAAGTGGTGGCCGCGGTAGGCGTGCTCCACCGGCGTGTCGGAAAGCTTTTCGTGCTGGGCGGGGTCGTAGCTGACGCCCCGGTAGCGGAGTTGGGTTGCCATGGCTGGAACCTCGAAGGGATGGATGGGTGTGTCCGCTTCGTGGAAAGGAGCGTTGCTTCGCCTCGCGGTGGGCTACTTCCGGTGGGGGTGGCGACCCTCACCCAACGTTTTGTCCTCCTAAGCATGTCTAACGCCCTTGAACTGTTCAGGACGAACAGACGGGGAGATCGTAACTAATCGACATCCGTGGCTCTTCTGCAGCCAGCCGCGCCAGAAACGGCGAAAAAGTATGTGACCACCTGCTAACAGATGGGGCCGACTATCGGGTTCTGTAGTGGCGGCTACCGAAAACTGTTCCGAGTTGGCAAACGATCGGCAGCGCACGACGGTTTTTCTCCGTCCACCTCGATTCATCACCCATCCCATGACCGTTGCTTCGCCTCAGCCGCGGCGGCAACAGCCGCGCAGCCTTCAGGAAGCGAGCTTGCTGGACGCCCCCGCCCTGCTGTTCCGGAAGATGCGCGGGCTCTCGTCCCATCGCACCCTCACCTGGCTGGCCTGCATCCCCATCGCCCTGATGGGGCTGGGCCTGTTCAATCTCAGTGCCCACGCCGCCGAGCTTCCGGAGCTCACTCCGGCGTTCCTGGCCAACAACGGGTTCCTGCTGATCTGTGCGGCGCTGGTGATCTTCATGAACGCCGGCTTCGCCATGGTGGAGGCCGGACTCTGCCGTCAGAAGAACGCGGTCAACATTCTCGCCAAGAATCTGATCGTTTTCGCACTGGCAGCCACCGCCTACTGGTTCATCGGCTACAAGATCATGTACAACGCCAGCTGGGTGATTCCTGGCTGGTTCAAGTTCGGTGGACTGTTCTTCGACCCCACCGTCACGGCCGAGATGGTCACCGAGGGCAAACTCGTTCCCAGTGTCGACTTCCTGTTTCAGCTTGCCTTCGCCGGCACCGCTGCCACAATCGTGTCTGGCTTGGTGGCCGAGCGCATCAAGTTCGGTGAATTCATCATCTTTTCCCTGGTGCTCACCGGCATCCTCTACCCCATCACCGGCTCCTGGCAGTGGAATGTGGGTGAAGGCTGGCTCAACAAACTCGGCTTCATCGACTTCGCCGGCTCCACCGTGGTGCACTCCTTCGGTGCCTGGGCCGGTCTTACCGGGGCCATCCTGCTCGGTCCCCGGATCGGCAAGTTCATCGATGGCAAGCCCCAGGCCATCCCCGGCCACAACATGGCCATCGCCACCCTGGGCTGCCTGATTCTCTGGCTCGGCTGGTATGGCTTCAACCCCGGCTCGATGCTCGCCCTCAACGAGCAGGTGCCCTACATCGCCGTCACCACCACCCTCGGCGGCGCCGGCGGTGGCATCTCTGCCACCCTCCTCAGCCAGTTCACCGGCGGCAAGCCCGATCTTTCCATGACCATCAACGGCATCCTCGCCGGCCTGGTGGGCGTGACAGCCGGCTGCGACGGCTTTTCGATGCCCGCGGCCTGGGTGATCGGCTTCATCGCCGGCATCCTGGTGGTGTACTCCGTGGCGCTGGTCGACAAGATCGGCATCGATGATCCTGTGGGTGCCTGGTCGGTGCACGGCACCTGCGGCATCTGGGGAACCCTGGCGGTGGGTCTGTTCAACCTTGACAAGGGTCTGTTCACCGGCCACGGCTTCGGCCAGCTCGGCATCCAGATTGTGGGCGTGGTGGCCTTCGCACTGTTCTCAGCCGTCACCTCCTGGATTGTCTGGTCGATCATCGGCACGATCTTCGGTGGCATCCGCGTCACCGAAACGGAGGAGATTGACGGGCTCGACATCGGCGAGCATGGCATGGAGGCCTATCCGGATTTCGCCTCCGCCAAGTGATGCTGCGGCCCCATCATTGGCCCATAGATGATGCCGAACAGACGCTTGCGTCGCTATCCAGCGCCCTCCTCCGGGAGGGCGTTTTTGTTGGCTTGCCCTGGGCCAGACAGATGTTGTCGGCTGGCTGCGGATGCGGCTGTTGCGTTCGCCGTTGATCGGCTGAATGACATGCGGCCGGCTTTGCGGATGCTGCCTGAAGGCTCCAGCACATTCCCCATGATCAAGGCTGCTTTCGTATTGATTGCTACCGTTGTATGCAGCTCCTGTGCCTCCCTGGCCCAGGAAAAAACCCGGCAGCTCTGTGCAGCCCAAGTCAGCCTCTCCAGCCGGCGCTCCGGCGGCGATCCGCAGGCCCTCATCGGCTGTATCGTTCGCCACAACGCCACCGTCCTCAGGGCCGAACAGGATTACTCCGACTACGCCCATCGCTTCAATCTCCTGGTCACCGATATCGAGAAACACCGGCACTACCGGCGCCTGCGCTCCAGCCTGAGCCGGCGAGCGCCGAGCCGACAAAGGGATGCGGCGCTGCATCAGCTGGGCACGCTCAACCAGTGGCTGGCCCGGCAGGAAGACCTGGAACTGCATCGCTGGCATGCCTACAGCCCCGAGGTACGCCGGCTGGTGGCCACGGTGCCCTGAATCGGGCGATCCACCAGGTCAGCAGGCGCTGAACCGGTAGGGAGCTGCACACCTCGATCCTCTCGCATCGGGGCTGGGATCCAGGGCCGGATCGGACGTTCCGATCCAGCCGGCAGCCTCAGCCAACCAAATGGCGATCAGGTGTCGGCGGCCGCGGTCCGGCGCCAGAGCCGCCACACCTTCTCCAGCTCGAGGTAAACGAACAACAGCAGGCTGAACCCCACACACACCAGCAGCTCGCGCCCGGGCAGCGGTGAGGTGCCGAAGAAGGTCGACAGCGACGGCACGTACAGCAGCAGCAGCTGCAGGCCGGTGGTGACCACCACGGCGCCGATCAGCCAGGGGTTGGAGAAGGCCGGCACCTGCACCAGGGGCAGTTCGCTGCGGGCCGTCAGGGCATGGCCCATCTGGGCCAGGCAGAGGGTGGTGAACACCATCGTCTTCCAGTGGTCCGGGTCGCGATCGGCGGCATAGAGCATCAGGGCGATCACGATCAGGGCGAAGACGATGCCCACCCGCAGGATGTAGCTGCCGATGCCCCTGGCGAAGATCGATTCGCCCGGCTCGGCGGGAGGCCGCTGCATCAGCCCCTTCTCGCCGGGCTCGAGCGCCAGGGCCAGGGCCGGCACGCCGTCGGTCACCAGGTTCATCCAGAGAATCTGCAGGGGGGTGAGCGGCACCCCCACCAGGCCCAGAAGCGGCGCCGAGGCGATCGTGATCAACTCGCCGACGTTGCTGCCGAGGATGTATTTCACGAAGCGACGGATATTGGCGTAGACCAGCCGGCCCTCCTCCACGGCGTTCATGATCGTGGCGAAATTGTCGTCGAGCAGCACCATGTCGGCGGCCTCCTTGCTCACCTCGGTGCCGGTGATGCCCATGGCCACACCGATGTGGGCCTGCTTGAGGGCGGGGGCGTCATTGACGCCGTCGCCGGTCATCGCCACCACCTCGCCATTGGCCTGCAGGGCCTTCACGATCCGCAGCTTCTGCTCGGGCGGCACCCGGGCATAGACGCTGCAGCGGGCCACCACCTCCCGCAGGCGGGCATCGTCGCTCTGCTCCAGTTCGCGGCCGAGCACCACCTCGCCATCGAGGCTGGTGAGACCGATCGTGGCGCCGATCGCCCGGGCGGTGAGCGGATGGTCACCGGTGATCATCACCGGCCGGATGCCGGCCTCGCGGCAGATGGCCACGGCCTGGGTCACCTCCGGGCGCGCCGGATCGAGCTGGGCCATCAGCCCCAGCAGCACCTGCTGCTCCAGCTCCCGCTCGGGGCTGGGGTGGTGGGGAGCGCAGGCGAACGCCAGCACACGCAGCCCGGCGGCCGCCAGCTGGCGGGCCTGCTCCAGCCACCACTCCCGCTGCTCGCCGCTGAGGGGCACCACACCGGACCCGTCCATCCAGCGGCTGCAGCTGCCGATGATCACCTCCGGGGCCCCCTTGCTGATCAGCAGGCGCTGGGAGCCCTCGGCACAGGCGCCCAGCGGGGCCTGGAGCTCGCCGCGGGGATCATCGATCCACACCGCCATCAGCTGCCGCTCCGAGCTGAAGGGGATCTCGGCGGCCCGTTGGAAGTGGCTGCGCAGCTCAAAGTCGTCGATGCCCACCTTCTGGGCCACCACCGAGAGGGCTCCTTCGGTGGGATCGCCCAGCACCTCCCAGCGCCCCTCGCCGTCCTGGCGGAGCTCGGCGTCGCTGCAGAGCACCCCCGCCTGCAGCAGCAGCCGCTGCACCCCCTCGGGGACGCCTGCCGCGGTGCCTCCCGGCGGCAGGGGCAGGGAGGCCTGGCTGAACGTGCCGGTGGGGATGTAGCCCTGGCCGCTCACCGTCACGCTGGTGGTGCCCAGCCGCAGCTCCTGCACCACCTGGCGGTTCTGGGTGAGGGTGCCGGTCTTGTCGGAGCAGATCACCGTGACCGAGCCCAGCCCCTCCACCGCCGGCAGGCGCCGGATCAGGGCGGCCCGTCGCACCATGCGCTGGGTGCCGATCGCCAGGGTCACGGTGATCACCGCCGGCAGACCCTCCGGCACGATCGCCACCGCCATCGACAGCGACACCTCCAGCAGGTTGAGCGGCTCCTGCCCCAGCAGCAGGCCGAGCACCACCACCACCGCCACCAGGGCCAGAGCGCTGCCCACCAGCACCGTTGCCAGGCCGTCGAGGCGCTGCTGCAGCGGCGTCTCCTCCCCGCCGGCCGTGTTGATGAGAGTGGCGATCTGGCCCAGTTCGGTGGCCATGCCGGTGGCCACCACCACCGCCACGCCGCGGCCGCGCACCACCTCGGTGCCCTGGAACAGGCAGTTCTGGCGCTCCAGCACCGGGGTGTTCGCCTCCAGCACCAGCTCCGCCCGCTTGAACACCGCCTCGGCCTCGCCGGTGAGGGCCGCCTCGCGCACCCCCAGGTCGGCCACCTCCAGCAGGCGGGCATCGGCGGGCACCCGGTCGCCGGCCTCCAGGCGGATCAGGTCGCCCGGCACCAGCAGCTCGCTGGTGAGCCGCTGCCACTGGCCGTCGCGGCGCACCTGCACCAGCGGCTGGGCCATGTCGCGCAGGGCCAGCAGGGCCGCCTGGGCCTTGCTCTCCTGCAGATAGCCGAGCAGGCCGTTGAGCACCACGATCACCAGGATCGCGATCGCGTCCTTGGGGAACTCCCGCTGATGCAGCGACACCGCCGCCGAAACGGCCGCCACCGCCAGCAGCATGATCAGCATCACGTTGCTGAACTGGTCCCAGAGAATCCGCCAGGTGCTGCGGCCCTCCTTGAGTTCCAGGCGGTTGGGACCGGTCTCCGCAAGCCGGCGGGCGCTCTCGGCGGTGCTCAGGCCCTCGGCACCGGCCTGCAGCTGAGCCAGGCACTGGGCGGGCGCCAGGGCGTGCCAGGCGGAGATCGACGCTTGCGACAAAGGAAAGCCCCGCTCGTTCGCCGACACGGTAGGCAAGCGCACCGGCACGGGATGCGCCCCTACCCGCTGGCGCCAGGCCCGATGGACCACCCCAACGAGGGGACGGTGCGTATCTCTGGCCACCAAAGTGGCGCCCCATCCGAAACGTTCTGTGGCTGAATGCTCGCTTTTCCTGAATAAGCAGCCATCGCTACAGAGACAAAGGCTGTGCGGCGGGAATGTGCAACTGCAGCCCGATTGGAGAGGTTGACCCCCTTCATGACGCACGTTCCATTGCCGGGCGGTGGAACCACCCCGCTCGGGGTTCTCTGGGTGGTGGTCGGCTACTCCCCGGCCTTTGATGCCGCCTTCAAGAGCCCTCTCATCGGAGGCCTGGGCTCGATGTGGCTCAACGGCGTGGGCGGCGAGTATGGCGATCTCGCCCTCGCGCCCGGCTTCAACCTCAGCACCTCCTCCTTCGCCCTCTTCCAGGGCATGTTCGCGATCATCACGCCGGCCCTGCTCTCCGGGGCGATGGTGGAGCGCGTGAGCTTCAAGGCCTGGTTCTGGTTCTGCCTGATCTGGAGCCTTCTGATCTATTCCCCGATGGCCAGGCTGGTGTGGGGCGGTGGCTTCCTCGGCCCCTTCGGTGCGATCGGAGCCATTGATTTCGCCGGCGTCACCGTCGTGCACATCGCCTCGGGGGTCGCCGCCCTGATCGCCGCCTGCTTCATCGCCGTGCAGGTGAAGGCCGCCATCAACTGTGACGACTCCCTCAACACTTCATGGTGCCCGGCGTGGCCGGCACGGTGGGAGCGCTGCTCACCGGCATCCTCGCGGCCAGGACACTTGTGCCCGCCGACTACTTCCCCCTCTCCGCTAAGATATTCATACAGCGTGGTAACGCTGGCCTGTTCGCAGCCCAGTTCAAGGCCGTGGTGATCACCTACGGTGTTGTGGGACTGAGAACGGCCCTGATCCTCTGGTTCCTCAACCTGTTCATGCCCCTGCGGGTGAGTGCGGAGAATGAGGAGCGGGGCCTCGATTTCGTGGCCCACTGCGAAGAGGATTATGCCCCCATGAACATCTGATTAGCATCCAACCATGAAACTGATCAAAGCGATTGTGCGTCCCACCAAGGTGGACGTGGTGAAGGCAGCCCTGGTGAACATCGATGTGGTGGGCATGACCATCTCCGACGTGCGCGGTTTCGGCCGCCAGAAGGGGCAGGTGGAGCGCTACCGGGGTGTCGAGATCAAGGTGGACTTTCTGCCCAAGGTGAAGATCGAGGTGGTCGTTCACGACGACAAGCTCGCTGCGGCGATGGAGGCCATCCAGCACGCCGCCCACACCGGCGAGATCGGCGACGGCAAGATCTTCGTGCTGCCCGTGGAGGAGGCGATCCGCATCCGCACCGGCGAGAGCGGCAGCATCGCCCTCTGATCACCATTCCCGCCCCTGGCCCACCGGCCGGCTCTGCCGCGTCGGTGGGCATGTTCTGGGCTGTCACGGCGCCCAGCGCCCTGCCCCCTGGCCAGCCAGCCCGGCGGCGGGCCTGGGCAGCCAGAACTTCAGCCGGGGCTACTCCGTGCCGTAGGTGAGCGAGAAGGCGATGGCCGCGAGCACGAGGCCCACCAGCATCACCTCCCAGAAATCGAACACCCTCTCGTGCTTGGGGCTCATGGCGATCAGGAAGCAAGGGGCGTGATGAATCGGCCCAGCTGCGCCAGGCGACGCTCCAACAACAGCAGACCCACCACGGTGGTGGCCGTGACCATCATCACCAACGCCGAGAACTGGATCGCATCGATCACCCCGGCCGAAAGGGCCGTGGTGGCGAACACCAGGCCCGGCAGTCCCCGCGGCACCAGTCCGAACACCACCACCCAGCGGTCGATGCCGGCCCGCCGGTCGGCGGCGCTCACCCCCAGGCCGCAGGCCAGTTTGCTGAGCAGGGCCATCGCCAGCAGCACCAGACCCAGCAGCCAGGCCCGGGGCTCCAGCAGGCTCTCCAGCGGCACGCGCATGCCCACGCTGATGAAGTAGAGGGGCAGGAACACCTCCGAGAGCACCACCAGCACCGGAGACACCTCGCTGTCGAGAGCCCGGCCCTCTGGGGTGATGCGGTTGAGCAGCACCCCACCCCAGAGGGCCCCGAGCAGGGAGGTGAGCCCGGTGGCCTCTCCCAGCCAGGAGCAGCCGATCAGCAGCATCAGGATCGCCAGGGGGCCCCGGGGCTGGCGGGCGCCGCCGGGCCGACGGACCCACCAGCCCGCGCCGACGTAGCTGGCCGCCGCCGCCCCCAGCCCCAGCAGCAGCCCGGCCTGGCCGCCCACGCCGCCCTGGCCCAGGGCTCCGCCGGCGGCGGCCACCGCCAGGCTGAGCAGGGCGATGGCCGGCAGGTCGTCGAGCACCGACACCCCCACCAGCAGCCGGCCGGAGGGCGAGCGCAGCGCCTGGCGCTGGGCCAGCAGCCGCAGCGTCACCCCGGTGCCGGTGGCCGAGAGACAGGCCAGGCAGAGCAGGGCGGTGGCGGGTTCCATCGCGAAGGCCTGCCGCAGCGGCCAGTAGGCCAGCAGCGGCACCAGGAAGCTGAGCGCCACCAGCCGCAGGATCGTGGCCCGGCGGGCGCTGAGCAGGTCGCCCCGCACCTCCAGCCCCACCTGAAAGAAGAGGGTGAGCACCCCCAGCTCGGTGAGGCCGCTGAGGGGCCGGATCGCCTCGAAGGGCAGCAGCGTGTTGCCCAGCAGAAAGCCCATCGCCAGCTCCACCACGATCGCGGGCACCGCCCAGCGGGCCAGCCTGCCGGCCATCAGCTGCGCGATCGCCAGGCCCAGCAGCAGCAGCAGCAGGGTGGAGAGCAGGCTGGGAGTGGCCATGGCGCCGGCTGCCCCGTGGCCGCTCACGCTAGGCAGACCTGGGTTGCAGCCAGTCGTGCCAGCCGGTTGCCGCAGCCGCTCTCCGCCCTGTCGCGGCTGCGGCGGACCCTGATCGGGGCGCCGCTGCCCACCAGCGTCCACGCCGAGGAGCACTTCAGCAACGCTGAGGCCCTGGCGATCCTCAGCCCCGACGCCCTCTCCTCGGTGGCCTGCGCCACCCAGGAGATCGTGCTGGTGCTCGGCCTGGCAGGGGCCGCGGCCCCGGGCTTCACCCTGCCGATCACCGGCCTGATCGTGGGGCTGATGGTGATCGTGGCCTTCGGTTGCCGGCAGACGATCCAGGCCTATCCCCACGGCGGCGGGTTCTACCGGGTGTCACAGGAAAACCTGGGCCAGGTGGCGGGCCTGGTGGCCGGCGCCTCGCTCTCGCTCGACTCCTTCCGGTGCTGCTGATGGGCGCCTTCAGCGGTGGTGCTGGTGGGTCAGCTGCACCGGGGCAGCTACGAGCGTCTGACAACGAGGCGATCCGCTTCGCCCGCACCCTCGCCAGCGAGCTGGGGGCCGTGCACGTCGACGTGGGCGGCGGCCGCGCCGAGCGCTTCCGGGTGCGGTGGCAACGGCAGGTGCCGGAGGTGTCGCTGGTGATCCTGGAGTCGTCCTGCCGCTCCCTGGTGGATCCGGTGGTGGATTTCGTGGCACGGTTCGAACAGGACCGCCGCCGCTCGCGCGAGCGCTTCTGCGTGGTGGTGCTGCCGGTGTTCGTGACCCGCTACCGCTGGGAGAACCTGCTGCACAACCGGAGCATGATCCTGCTGCGCAATGCCCTGCGGGCGCGCGGCACCCGCGTGGTCACCACCGTGGGCTTCCACCTCTGACCGCCCACAGGGCGGGGAGGGCGAACAGCAGGCAGTACAGGGCCGGCCCCCACGACCAGCCCTGTTCCAGCAGCAGCCAGCTGCACACCAGCGGCGCCGTGCCGGCGAACAGGGCCATCGCCAGGCTGTAGCTGATCGAGAACACGGTGCAGCGTTCGCGGGCCGGCACCAGCTCCACCGCCATCACCCCCTGGGCTCCCATGGTGAGCATCACCGGCAGCACGCCGAGCGCCTGGGCCAGGGCCAGGCCGCGCGAGCCGCCGCCCTGGGCCAGCGGCAGCACCACCGGGGTGACCGCCGCCAGCAGCAGGTTGCCCCAGCGGTTCACCGGCACCCTGCCGCAGCGATCCACCAGCACCCCGCCGAGCAGCACCAGGGGCAGGCCGAGGGTCTGCACCACGGTGGCGATGCCGTTGGCCGCGGCCATCGAACTGCCGCTGCGCTGGCCCACGAAATCCACCATGAATACGAACAGCACGTAGAACATCACGTTGGCGAAGGCCACCAGCGCCATGATCCGCAGCACCAGGGGCCCGCGCCGGCGCATCTCCAGCAGCCGCTGGCCCATCGCCCCCACCAGGGCCGCGGCGCCGGCGCCGGGGGCATCGGCCGGGGCGGCCAGGGTTTCCGGCATCCGCCGCCGCATCCACAGGCCCAGCAGCGCCACCGCCGCGCCGAGAGCGAAGGGCAGCCGCCAGCCCCAGGCCAGCATCGCTCCATCGCCCAGCACCCGGGAGAGCAGCGCCACGGTGAGCGAGCCGAGGCTGAAGCCCACCAGGCCGCCGGCGGTGGCCAGGGCCGCCAGCAGGCCCTCCTGCCCCCGGCGCGCCGCTTCGGTGGCGTAGGCCATCGAGCCGGTGAACTCGCCGCCCACCGAGAAGCCCTGAACCAGGCGCAGCAGCAGCAGCAGCAGCCCGGCCAGGGGCCCCCACTGGGCGTGGCTGGGCAGCAGGGCGATCAGCAGGCTGGAGCCGCCCATCAGCACGATGCTGAGGCTGAGCATGGTGCGGCGCCCGAGCAGATCGCCGATCGGCCCGAGCACCAGGCTGCCCACCGGACGCATCAGGTAACCGGCGGCGAACACCCCGAAGGCCGCCACCGCCTGCAGGCCGGCGTTGTCGGCAGGATAGAAGGCCTTGCCCAGGGGGGTGGCCACGTAGCCGTACACGGCGAAGTCGAACCACTCCAGGGCATTGCCGAGCAGGGCGGCCAGGGTGGCGGCCCGCCGCTCGGCGGGAGTGAGATCGAGGGCCATGGCGCCGGCTCAGCGGTCGGGCGCCTGGCTGTCGCCATCCTCGGCGGCCAGGGCCCGCCCCTCCAGGCGGGCCAGCAGGCGGGGCAGCAGCAGCACCACAAGCACGATCGCCAACAGCCCCAGGCCGAACTCCACCACCCCTGCCGCCATCTGGCTGAACGGGATCCAGCGCCCGCCCAGCCAGGCCAGGCCCACCATCGTGGTGGACCAGAGCAGGGCGCCGGCGGCATTGCAGAGCAGGAAGCGGCGGTAGGGCATGGCCACGGCACCGGCCATCGGACCGGCCAGCACCCGCAGCACCGCCACGAACCGCCCCAGGAACACGCTCTTGCCGGCATGGCGCAGGAAGCCGCTGCGCAGGGCCTCGAGCTGGTGGGGCGACTGGCGCAGCAGCAGCCCCACCCGCAGCATGAAATCCCAGCCGAGGCGGCGGCCCACCCAGTAGCCGAGGTTGTCGCCGAGCACGGCGCCGGCGAAGGCCGCCGTCATCACCCCCAGGCCGTTGAGCTCGCCGCTGCCGGCGGCGTAGCCGCCCAGCAGGGTGATCGTTTCGCCGGGCAGGGGCAGGCCGGCGTTTTCGAGCAGCATGGCGGCAAACACCAGCCCGTAGCCCCACTGCCGCAGCAGGGTGGCCGCCGCGGCCGGATCAATCAGCTCGGGCATGGCGCCGCGCCTCCCGCCAGCGCAGGCACTGCCAGGCCAGGGCCACCAGCACCAGGGGGATCACCGCCACCAGCACCACGAAGCGGAAGCGGTCGGCGGGGGCGCCACCCACCGTCTCCCCCAGCACCTGCTCCACCAGGTAGAGGCCGTACAGCCCCACCAGCAGCCAGCCCTCGCGGCGGCTGATCACGCCCCTGGTCCAGAAGATCGGCAGGCAGGCCAGGGTGGTGGCCACCATGATCGGCAGATCGCGGCTGATCATCACCGGATCCACCCCAAGGCCCCGTCCGCCGGATACGACAGCGCAGAGTCCGAGGATCACCAACTGGTTGAGCAGGTTGCTGCCCACCACGTTGCCGATCGCCAGGTCGGCCTTGCCCCGGTAGGCGGCCACCAGGGAGGTGACCAGCTCGGGCATGGAGGTGCCGGCGGCCACGATCGTGAGACCGATCACCGTTTCACTCACCCCCAGGGTGCTGGCGGCGGCGATGGCTCCCTTCACCAGCACCTGGGAGCCGGCCACAAGCAGGCCCAGGCCGGCGGCGAGCTTCACCGCGGCCACCGCAGCCGGGGCCCGTTCGCTGTCGTCGATCTCCTCCACCTCGGTGGGGTTTTCGGAGGCGGTGCGCATCTCCCACACGAGGTTGATCACCAGGGCGGTGAGCAGGGCCAGGCCCGCCTGCCAGGTGACCCTCCCGGCTGAGGCCATGCCCCACACCGCCATCGACACCGTGAGCAGCACCGGCACGTCGCGGCGCACGAGCCGGCTCTTCACCCGCAGGGGCACGATCGCGGCGCTGAGGCCCAGCACCACCAGCACGTTGAAGATGTTGCTGCCCACGATGTTGCTCACCGCGATCGCATCGCCGGCGGGGTTGCCCTCGATCGTGGAGAGCAGGCTCACGAACAGCTCGGGGGCGCTGGTGCCCATCGACACCACCGTGAGGCCGATCACGATCTGGGGGATGCCCAGCAGCAGCGAGAGGGCCACCGAGCCGGCCACGAACAGTTCGCCGCCGCCGAACAGCAGCAGGATCCCGAGCCCGATCGCGAGGAAGCTGGTCAACAGAGTCATGCCCGCAGGGGCTCCGGGTGGTTCATCTCGGGCCGATTCTGCAGAGTCGTCGCGCCGGCGGGGTCTTCGCCGGTTGGACCGGCCGCTCCGTCCCCCAGTCGAACCATCTCTGAGCAACCGGCTCACACCGCGTTGATGCCCTGCGGCCACAGTCGCCTCGGATCCCGCCCCCGCGGCGGTCCGTCACCGGTTGCTGAGCGCACGCAAGCCCGGGCCAGGCCGGCCTTCGCTGTCAGCGCTTCCGCCACCAGCTGCCCAGCTGCGCCCACCAGGCGGCGGGCGAATCGCCAGGGCGCCAGCCCAGCCGTGCCATCGAGCCCAGCAGCGGCAGGCCGCCCTGGCCGAGCAGGCCCGCCAGATGCAGCACCACGCTGAACGCCAGCAGCAGCCAGGCGCTGAGGTGCAGGGCGTACACCGGGTGATCGAGCAGCCCTTCGCGCAGCCAGTCCTCGTCCATCAGCTTGCCGCTGCCGATCGCCAGCACCAGGGCCAGCAGCGGCACCAGGTTCGTGAACCGCCGCAGCCGCCGCTGACCGAGGGTGAGGGCATAGCCGAGAAAGAGCAGGGCCATCGGCAGCAACGCCACGCCCACCGTGCCGTGGATGTCCACCCAGTCGCCGGGCGGGGAAACGGGCAGGGCGCCCCAGCGCCGATCGAGGCTGAGCAGCAGCACCAGGCCGCTCAGCCAGGCCGCCGCCGCCACCAGGCCGGTGCCACCGTGCAGCAGGCGCAGCAGAGAGGGTTGGTAGGGAGCGCTCTTCACTTCAGCTTGGGCTTGAGGTCGGTGTCGAGGAAGCCCTTCACCACGCCGCTCATCGCCTCCACCTGGGTGAGGGTGGAGCGAAGGGCCGGCAGGCTCACCGCCAGCTCCCCGCTGGGATAGGCGCGCAGGAAGCCCACGGGGGTGATGGTGCCATTGCCGCGGGCCAGGCCGTTGATGGTGGCGGCGCGCAGGGCGGGCAGGGCCTGGGCCGGTGCCCGCAGGGGGAACAGGATCATGCCCACCCGCGTGAGGATCGCCGTGCCGGCCTGGGTGTTGAGCAGGCGGCTGGTGGCCACCAGGGGCAGGGGGATCGAGATGTTGAGCAGGCTGGCCACCTGAGCGGGCGGCTGGCGTCCGAAGCGCAGCAGATCGGCCAGCAGGCCGCGGGCCTGGCCGGTGCTGGCCAGATGTTCCAGATCGCTCACCGGGATCGAGCGGCGGAAGGCTCCGCTCACGAACACCACGTCGGTGGCGGCCGGGGCCGCCACCGGAGCGAGGAGCACCAGGGAGGCGAGGAAGGGCGCGGCCAGAACGCAGGCGCCGCGCAGCGGCTGGCACGGGTCGGGCGCGCCAGAGACCGGTGCCCGCAGGCTGGCGGCAGCGACGGAATGCGAACGCGGCATGGACGGCGATGCCCAGAGGGGTAAGGCTAATCAGAGCCCACCGGAATCTCCACCCTCCGGATCCCTTCCCTCCGGGCGCCGCCTCCATGCACCATCCGTACCTGCGCCGCCCTCGCGCCGGCCTGGCCCTTGCGGGCCTCACCCTCGCCGGCATGGCCGCCACGGGGCGGCCGGCCCAGGCCTTCGACGCCGCCCGCGTCAACGGTCTCTGCCTGGCCGGCTTCAACACCGCCATGGCCGCCGCCGGCAAGACCGCGCCGGCCGGCATGGCCGAATTCACCTGCAACTGCTTCTCCGAGCGGCTGCAACAGGGCCAGAGCATTGATCAGGCCCGGGTGGCCTGCCGCAGCGCCGCCGCGCAGCGCTTCACCGTGCCGTGAGCGCCAAGGCGCTGCCGGGCTGGCGCCAGCTCGCCGCCTACCGCCCCCAGTGGCTGCGCGCCGATCTGCTGGCCGGGCTCACGGTGGCGGCCTACCTGATCCCCCAGTGCATGGCCTACGCCGAGCTGGCCGGCGTGGATCCGGTGCGGGGGCTGTGGTCGGTGCTGCCGCCGCTGCTCCTCTACGCGCTGCTGGGTTCCTCACCCCAGCTCTCGGTGGGCCCGGAATCCACCACCGCCGTGATGACCGCCGCGGCCGTGGCGCCCCTCGCCGCTGGCGATCCCGTGCTCGCCGGCGGTCTGGCCGGCCTGCTGGCCCTGCTGGTGGGGCTGGTGTGCGGCCTGGCGGCCTGGGCCCGGATCGGCTTCGTGGCCGACCTGCTCTCGCGCCCGATCCTGCTGGGCTACATGGCCGGAGTGGCGGTGATCATGATCACCGGCCAGCTCGGGCGGATCTGTGGTCTGGAGCTGCAGGCCGAACGGCTGCCGGCGGTCCTGGCGGAACTGCTGCGGCGGCGGGCGGAGATCCACCCGCCCACCCTGGCGCTGGCCCTGGTGGTGCTTGGGCTCCTGCTCTGGGGCCAGCGCCGCTTCCCCAGGGCGCCGGGGCCGCTGCTGGCGGTGCTGCTGGCCACTGGCGCGGTGGCCGCCTTCCATCTCGAGCGCGACGGGATCGCCGTGATCGGGGCGATCCCGGCCGGCCTGCCCCAGCCGCAGCTGCCGCCGCTGCCGCCCCAGGACGCCTGGCAGAGCCTGCTGGCTTCGGCCCTCGGCATCGCCCTGGTGGGCTTCTCCGACAACATCCTCACGGCCAGGGCCTTCGCCGCCCGGGGCGGCTACCGCGTGGATGCCAACCAGGAGCTGCTGGCGCTCGCGGCCGCCAACCTGGGTACTGGCCTGCTGCAGGGCTTCCCGGTGAGCAGCAGCGGCAGCCGCACGGCCATCGGCGACGCCCTCGGCAGCCGCAGCCAGCTGTTCTCACTCACCGCCCTGGCGGTGGTGCTGGCGGTGCTGGTGGCGCTGCGGCCGCTGCTGGCCCTGTTCCCGAGGGCTGCCCTCGGGGCGATCGTGGTGTTCGCCGCGCTGCGCCTGATCGACCTGGAGGGTTTCCGCAGCCTGCGCCGCCTGCGTGCCAGCGAGGTTCAGCTGGCGATCGCCACCGCCCTGGGGGTGCTGTTCACCAACCTGCTGGTGGGTGTGGCCCTGGCGGTGGGACTTTCGGTGATCGATCTGCTCGGGAGGATCATCAGGCCGAACGATGCCGTGATCGGCGAGGTGCCGAACCTCGCCGGCTACCACGACGTGAGCGACTGGGAGGGGGCCACCACCCGCCCGGGCCTGTTGATCTACCGCTATGACGCGCCACTCTGCTTCGCCAATGCGGAGCACTTCGAGCAGCGCTGCCTGGAGGCCCTCGAGGCCGAGGAGGAGCGAGGCGTGGGCCCGGTGCGCTGGCTTCTCCTCAACGCCGAGGCGATCGTGGACATCGACAGCACCGCCGCCGGCAAGCTGGAGGAGCTGATCGCCAGCCTGGAGCGGCGCGGCATCCAGCTGGCGCTGGCGCGGGTGAAACGCGACCTCTACGCCACGCTGCAGCGGGCCGGGTTGGTGGAGCGGCTGGGGGAGCGCTGGATCTTTCCCACGATCGGCACCGCCGTGGCGGCCTACGAGCAGGTGTGCGGGGCGACGGCCGCCACCCCGGCCTGACGCCTACATTCCAGACATCAGCCCTGCTGCGATGACTGCCACGGACTGGCTGTGGATCCTCCATCCGGCCCTGATGGTGGTGGTGGCCTACCCGCTTCTGGGCGTGGTGCTCGATCAGGCCCGCCGCACGCGCCGGCGACGGCTCGGGCTGAGCAAGGAGCCGTCCCGCAGCGGCGCCGAGCACACGCTGCTGGGCCAGTGGCTGGCCGCCTGTGTGGTGGCCTTCGTGCTGCTGGCCCTGGCGGTGGTGATCACCACCAAGGCACCCCTGGCCCAGTTCGCCGGCGGTATCCAGCGGCTCGGCCTGCTGGCGCTGGTGTGGCTGGGCACGGCGGCGGCTCTGGTGCTGCTGCTGCGCGCCCGCCGGGCCGTGTTCCGGGCCAGCTTCGCCCTGCTCACCTGGATCGGGCTGCTGGCGCTCGGCAGCCAGAGCGAGGTGTGGCGCCTCAGCGACAACCCCCTTTCGCCCGCCTTCTGGCAGTCGCATTACTGGGGCGGTGCAGGCCTCACCGGACTGCTGCTGTTCGCCGTGGCGGCCCGGCCGGAGATCCAGCGCAGCCTGCGCTGGCGCCGGCTGCACCTGGGCGCCAACGCGCTGGCCGCCCTGATCTTCGTGGCCCAGGCCATCAGCGGCAGCCGCGACCTGCTCGAAATCCCGCTCAGCTGGCAGAAGCCGGCCATCTACGCCTGCGACTTCAGCCGTCAGATCTGCCCCACCGCGTCCCAGCCCCCTGGCTGAGCCGGCCGCTGCGGCGCCTGCGGCGGCCCCGAGGCTCCCCTGGGCGGTGGCCCTGCTCTGCCTGCTGGCCCTGCACTACCTGAGGTGGCGGATCGGCAGCACCCTCAACCTCGCCGGTCCGCTCGCCACCGCCGTGAGCCTCAGTGCCCTGGCGGCGGAGCTGTTGCTGCTCGGCACCAGCTTTGTGCAGCTGGGCTTCAGCGTCTGGCCGCGCCAGCCGCTGCCGGCGGGCTTGGCGGATCAGGGGGACTGGCCCACGGTGGATGTGCTGGTGCCCAGTTACGGCGAACCCCCGGCGTTGATCGAGCGCAGCCTGCGCGGCTGTCGGGCGCTCGACTACCCCCACCACACCGTGTGGCTGCTCGACGACAGCGGCCGCCCGGAGCTGGAGGCGCTGTGCGACCGGCTGGGGGTGCGCTACCTGGCCCGCCAGGAGCGGCGCCACGCCAAGGCCGGCAACCTCAACCAGGCGCTGCCGCACTGCCACGGCGAGCTGATCGCCGTGTTCGACGCCGATGTGGTGCCGCTGACGCCGTTCCTGCGCCGCACGGTGCCCCTGTTCCGCGACCCGGCGCTGGGCTTCGTGCAGACCCCGCAGAGTTACATGAACGCCGATCCGGTGATGCGCAACCTGGGGCTGGAGCGCTGGCTGCTGCCCGATGAGGAGAGCTTCTACCGCTGGATCGAACCCAGCCGCGAGGCGGTGGGGGCGGTGGTGTGCGCCGGCACCTCGTTCGTGATGCGGCGCGCGGCCCTTGAGGCGGTGGGAGGCTTCGAGACCGGCACCCCGTCGGAGGACCTGGCCACCGGCATCCGGCTCACGGCCGCCGGCTGGCGCAATCGCTTCCTGCCCGAGAAGCTGAGCGCCGGCCTGGCGCCGTTCACGGCCGTGGCCATGGCGCGCCAGCGCTGCCGCTGGGCCAGCGGCACGGTGCAGACGCTGCGCACCGGCGCCAGCCCGCTCCTGATCCCCGGCCTCCATCCCGTCCAGCGCCTGGCCTACCTGGAGGGCATCGTGCACTGGTTCAACGTGCTGCCGCAGCTGCTGCTGGCGCTGATGCCCCTCAGCCTGGGGGTTCTGGGGGTGGCGCCGCTCCTGGTGAGCGGCCAGGGGCTGCTGCTGCATGCCCTGCCCTTCTATGGTGCCCAGCTGGTGCTGGCCCGCCCGCTGAGCGGCCAGGCCCGCACGGCGTTGCTGCCGGAGCTTTACCGCTGGATCTTCCTGGTGCCGGTGGCCGCGGCGGTTGCCGGCACCCTGCTGGGCCGGCCGCAGCGCTTCCGCGTCACCCCCAAGGCACTGGCCAGCGGCCGGCGCATCGGCCCGGCCAAACGCCTGCTGCTGCCGCTGCTGTTCCTGCTCAGCCTCCAGCTGGTGGCGCTGGCCAATCTGCTCAGTCCCGCCCTCGGGCCGGCCCTGGCGCCGCTCTCGACCGCCACGCTCGCGACCAACCTGGTGTGGGTGGGGCTCAACATCCTCCTGCTGCTGCTCGCCCTGCGCTGCTGCTGGGACCGACCCGGTCTCTCCGAGCAGCCGTGGTTCGCGCTGCAGCAGCAGTGTGAGCTGGTGGGGCGGATGCCGAGCCAGGCAGCGACGCGCGAACACCTGCGGTTTGCCGCTCTGTTGGAGACGATCAGCGAGACGGGGGTGGAGCTGCGACTTCCTCAGGGCACTCCCCTGGAGCCGGCAACAGACCACCTCGCTGAGTTCCGTCAAACCGGCACGGAATTCACCCTGCAGCTTCCCTCGCTGCCGCCGCTGCCCATGCAGATCCAGAGCCAGCAGGGAACCCAGTTGGGCTGCAGCTGGGGCGCCCTCACCGACGCGCAGCACGAGGCGCTCCAGGGCTTCCTCTACCGCCGGCCGGCTCTCTGGCCGGTGCGCCGCGCCCCCTTCGAGCCACTGGCGCTGCTGGTGGTGCTCGGCCGCCTGCTGATCGGCTGCCGCCCCGAAACCTGGTTCCGGCGCAGCGCGCTGCCGCAGGCGGTTCGCGGTCGCACCGGCGTCCTCTGAAATCTGAGGTTCGGCACGCTGGTCGACGTGCCCGCCAGTCCGCCCACGGCGCTCTTTCGCAGCTTCGGATTCCTGATCGCCGCGGTGGGAATTTCGCCGTCGAGGCCGGCGATGCTGCTCACGGGGCTGGTTGTTCGCCACCGTGATCGACTGTCAGCCGCCAGCTTCGCGCGGGCCTTGCCGCAGCGCTGCCCGGCGCACCCCTGATCCACCGCTCCAGCCCCGCGGATTCCTGGGGTGGAATCGAGCCATGGAGGCGGCGCTCCTCCCTGTGCAGGGCGAGCAGGCCCGTGCCCTGCTCAAGGCCCTCGCCGATCCCCTGCGACTGGAGTTGATCAAGGCCCTCGGGGAGGGCGAGCGCTGTGTGCGCGAGCTCACCGCCGAGCTGGGCCTGGCCCGGTCGAAGCTCTCGTTCCCTCTGAAGCTGCTGCGCGAGGCCGGCCTGATCGATAGGCGCCAGCAGGGGCGTTGGATGTTCGAGCGCCTCTGTCCCGAGGCGCTCACGGCTCTCCAGCAGGGGCCCGTCGGGCTGGCCAGCCGCTGCACCGGCCCAGCCCTGTCCCTGAGCCGCTGCTAGAAGGTGGCTGCGCTCTGGCCGGCATAGCGGCCGGCATACTGCTCGCTGCCCTCCAGTTTCTGGAACACGAACTGGCAGATGGCGATGCCGGGATGCACGGCCAGGGGGGCCGGCCCGAAGTTGCTCATCTCCAGCACCTGCTGGCTGTCGATGCCTGGTCCCATGAACGGGGCGCTGATGTGCACCATCAGCCCCAGGCGTGCGAAGCGGCTGCGGCCCTCCAGCCAGCCGCACAGTCCCGGCCCCAGCCGCAGCCGCTCATGGGTGATCCCGAGGACCGTTTCGCCGGGCATGATCAGGATGTGTCGGCCCTGCGGAATCTCGATCTTGTCGGTGAGCTCGCGGTAGTCGGTGTCTTCCCGCACATCGATCACCTGATGCACCTTGCGGAACACCCGGAAGGTGCCGGCCAGGGTGAGGTCCACGGAAGCCGGACCCACCCGCTCTGGGCAGAAGGGGGTGATTGCGATCTGGCCCTGCTCCACTGCCCGCAGGATCGCCGCGCGGCCGAGAACGGACATGGGGTTTGGCGTGATGGTAGGGCTCCGGGCGCAAGCCTCGGGAACCGGAGGATCGGTGTGCCCGCGGCAGCTGCTGCTCCAGGCGCAGGCGATCGGCCATGCCAACACCAGCTTCCTGGAGGGCACGATCGAGGATCTGGAGGCCCTGCCCCTGGAGCCCGCCAGTTTCGATCTGGTGGTGAGCAACTGCGTGCCCAACCTCTCACGCGACAAGCCGGCGGTGCTGCGCGGCGTGCAGAGGCTGCTCAAGCCCGGCGGCGAGTTCTCTTTCGCGGATGTGGTGGCCGACAGGCGACTGCCGGAGGCGGTGCGGCGTGATCCGGTGCTCTACGGCCAATGCCTGGGCGGAGACCTCTGCTGGACCGCTTTTCTGCGCCTCGCGCGCGGCGCCGGGTTCGCTGACCCGCGCCTGGTGAGCGCCCGGCCGCTGGCGATCACCGATCCGGCGCTGGCGCCGCTGCTCGGGGAAGCCCGCTTTTCCTCCGCCACCACCCGGCTGCTCGCCATCCCTGGCCTGGAGGACGCCTGCGAGGACCACGGCCAGGCGGTGATCTACGCCGGCACGATCCCCGACCATCCACACCGCTTCGATCTCGACGGCCATCCCCGCATCGAGACCGGCCGGGTGTTTCGGGTGTGCGGCAACACCTTCCGGATGCTGCGGGAGAGCCGCCTGGCTGCCCACTTCCGCTTCATCGGGGATTTCGAGCGGCACTACGGCCCGTTCGCCGGCTGTGGCAGCACCCTCCCGTTCGCCGGTGCCGGGCCCTCCGCGGCGGCGGAAGCCGGCAGCCGCTGCTGATCGGGCCCGGTCTGCGCCATCCTCTCGGCGTCGCCTCCGGGGGCTGGCCGCATGGCGATCAATCTGGCGGGGCTGCCGCCTCGGCATCGCCGCCAGCAAGTTCTCGGCCCGGCTGGGGGTGAGGTGGGTGGCGGAATCAGCGACTACACGGTGAAGCCGGATGCGCCGGTGGCCGGCCGTGAGCTGCGCGATCTGGCCCTGCCGGAGGATGTGATGGTGACGCCGCGCGGCACCACGACCCTCGACCCCGGCGACCACCTGTTTGTGGCCATGCGCACCGCGTTGCAGCCGCGGGTGGATCGTCGGTTCGCCGCCGACCTCGACCCGCTCTGAAAAGCCGGCCAGGCGGACTCCGCCAGCCCCTGGGTGGTGCTGCCAGCCCCCGCCCGACCCCCGCGCGGAGACGCCGCGCCCCATCCGTGCGGCGGACGGCAGGCTCGAGGGCTTGGTTTCAACCCTGGCTGGCTCCAGCGGCGCTGGGTACGTTGAGATCACGCTTGGTTGGCTGCCCGATGCCTGCTCACCCGCTCCTGCCAGGTGGCTCCCGGCCGCTGCCGGGGCGTGATGGCTGAGCGGCGGCCGGTGCCGGCGGCCTGGGGAGTCGGTGGCCCGGCCCGGCGCGAGCGGCCAGGGCGATGGTTGGCGAGGGCCGCCGCCACGCTGCTCCTGCCGCTGGCAGTGCTGCTGACGGTTCTGCTGCTGGCTGCGCTGACGCCCGGGGCAGGCGGCGCCCAGAACCAGGCCCCGCCCGCCCGCTCGCCGAGCCAGGTGGTCTCTGCCATGCCGAGGAGCCCGATGGCTTCTGCCCTGCCGCCCGGTGCGGAGTCGCCGGAGAACCGCATCGACGGCTATCCGGTGCTGATCGATGGCCAGATGATCCTCTCGATCCGGCGTGACATCGCCGGATTCACGGCGCAGGAGAGGGCCCTCACGATCACGCGCAGGTTGAAGCGGATTGCCAGGAATGATGCGATCTCGGTCGACGACCTCACGATTCAGCGCAGCGCGGATGATCAGTCGGTGTTTCTCAGCCTTGGCCACGAGGTGCTGATCACGATCACCGAGCAGGATGCCAAGGCCGACCGCTCAACCCCGGAGGCCCTGGCGAACCAGTCGTTGGCCACGATCAAGGCTGCCATCAACCGCTATCGAGCAGACCGGGAACCCGAGAAATTGCTGGCCAACACGGTGCTTGCCACCGCAGCCGCAAGCGCGTTTCTGCTGATCAGCTTCCTGGTGATCAAAGTCACGGGCCGATTGTTTCCCTCCCTTGCTCGTGTGATTGCCAACCGGGTGCCCGGGTTTAAACTCAACAACGTTGAGATCATCTCGCCAGCCGCGATCAGCGCCTTCTGGCTCCAGGTTCTGAAGCTGGTGCGACTGGCAGCACTGCTGATCCTGCTGTTCGTGTGCGCCATCTTCATCCTGCGTCTGTTCCCATGGACGCGGGCCGTGGGCGAGATGGTGTTCGGATATCTGATCAGCTCCGTGGAACTGGTGCTGGGGGCCGTTGCCAACTACCTGCCCAACCTGTTCGTGGTGGCCATCATCATCTCAGTTGCCTATTACTCCCTGAGGGCGCTGAAGCCATTCTTTGTGGCGGTCGAACGGGGCAATCTCGAGATTCCCGGCTTCTATGCAGATTGGGCCCAGCCCACCTACAACATCCTGACCGTTCTGGTGATCGCCCTGGCGTTGGTGCTGGTCTTCCCCTATCTGCCGGGATTCAATTCGCCGGCATTTCAGGGGGTTTCGGTGTTTCTGGGTCTGCTGCTGTCGCTTGGATCCACCTCGGCGATCACCAATGTGATCGGCGGTGTGATCCTGATCTATACCCGGGCCTTCCGGATCGGCGATCATATTCGCGTCGGTGATGTTGTGGGCGACATCATTGAGAAAAACTTCCTTGCGGTGCGCATCTGCACGCCTGCCAATCAGATCATCACCATCCCCAACGCAACGCTGCTGAGCAATCAGGTGGTGAACTACAACATCTCCTCGCGTGATCTGAAGGAGTTTCTGATCCTGCAGACAACCATCACTCTTGGATACGAGGTGCCCTGGCGTGATGTGCATGGCACGCTTGTGCGGGCGGCGCTGGATACGGAGCATGTGCTGCGACAGCCGGCCCCCTTCGTGCTGCAGACCAGCCTCGATAACTTTTATGTGAGCTATCAGCTCAACGCCTACACGGATGCGCCCAATCTGATGGTGATCATCTACTCGAATCTGCACCAGAGCATCCAGGATCACTGCAGGGAACAGGGCATCGAGATCCTTTCCCCGGGCTACACAGCCCTGCGTGACGGCAGCGCCAGCACCATCCCCTCCGCCAGCGATCTGCCCGCCGACTCTGGCCCCCCCGCCTGCCGGGTGGGCTCCCCTGAGCGGCCCCTGGGACGGGCCACCTGAGTGCCACGGCCCGGCTCCCCGGGCCACCGTCGCAACCGGCCTGACCGTGCCCGCGGCTGCCCGCCTCGGGCCTCTCCCCATCCCCCAGCCCCCTCCCGCGCGACCATGTCCAGCGAGACCAGCCAGCCCCGGCTCCGCTCCATCGCCGCCTGGGGGGCCGCCGGCGCGTTCGGAGGTCTGATCGGTTCCCTGGCGGCGGTTCTGCTCACCGAGCTGATCAAGCTCTGTCTGCGCGGTGCCACCGGCCTCGGGGAGCCGTGGCTGATGGTTCTGCCCCTGGTGGGGGTGGCCGTGGCGGTGCTGGTGCTGTTCGGAATGGGCAAGGGACAACCCGTGCAGACGATCGCCCCCCGCATCGAGGGCCGCGCCGGTGGGGGCCGGTCGCTGACCTCCTGGTATTCCTTTCCCCATGACATCGCCCGGGCCGATCTCACCGGCGATGTGGTGAACGCTTCCGGGAAGGAGGAACGCTTCCCCTGGCATCTGGCGCCCCTGCGGGCGCTGGCGATCCTCGCCACCGTGGGCCTGGGCGCGCCGATGGGCACGGAATCGCCCGCCGCCCACATTGGCGTGGCCACGGGCAGCTGGCTCGGCAGCGCGCTGCCGCTGCTGCGCAAGGTGGTGCGACCTCTGGCGATCGGCGGTGGTGCCGCCAGCGTGGCCGCCCTGATCGGCATTCCCCTGGTGGGCAGCTTCTTCATGTTCGAACTGGCGGAGCGGCGCCAGATCCCGCTCACCGCTCCCCGCGCCGCCGCCATGCTCACGGGGGGCCTGGTGGGGTGGGGCGTGAACAGCGTGTTCCATCTCAACCTGATCCGCCTGGTGGTGCCCTCGCGAGCGCCCACCAGCCTCGAGGATGCGCTGGAGGCCACGCTGCTGATCGGCTTGCTCGCCGGCACCGTCACGGCGCTCACGGGCGAGGCGATCTACTGGGCGCGGGGCTGGCGCCATCGGCCGGTGGCGCGCCTGCTGCTGGGCAGTGGGCTGCTGCTGGTTCTGGCGCTGCTGATCGGCGGGCTGGCGACCCCGGCGGCGGCCTTCGGCCCCGGTGGCACGGCGATCGTCTGGGCGGAAACCAACGATCCGGCGCCGGCCCGGTTGCTGATGCTGGCGCTGCTGCGGGCGGCCGCCACCACCGCGGCGGTGCTGGCGGGTGGCTGTGGCGGTGTGTTTGTTCCCTTCCTGGCGATCGGTGACCTCAGCGGCCGCGTGTTCGCCGAACCCTTCGGGCTGCCGGCGGATCTGGCCGGCGCCGCCGGTGCCGCCGCCGGCATCGCCGGTGGCTACCGCCTGCCCCTCACGGCCATGGCGATGGTGGTGGGGGTGGGCGGACCGCTGCCCGCCCAGCTCACCTGTGTGGCCACCGTGGCCGTGGCAGCCCTCTGCGGCCTGGTGGCCGCCCGGGTGGCCACCGCGGTTTCGGCGCGGCTGCGAAGCCTGGTTCAGACCGGGCCGACGGCGGCGGGCCGATCCGGCGACTGAACCGAGACGACACGGGCGAGACGACGGAGCCGAGACGACGGAGCCGAAGCCAACCGAACGGGTCTCCCGGGCGGCTCAGGATCCGGTGACAGGCACCCGGCGGCGCCAGCAGATCAGGGGAACGCGCTGGCCCGCCGCGATCGACCAGCCCCGGGCCTTGCCGTCCGCGGGGCGGGCCAGAAACCACTCGCTGCGGTCTGCCGCCCGAAAGAACAGGCCCCCATCCTGACCCTGGCGGGGATTCGCCAGCGCGATCTCCGCTCCACCGGTTTCGCTGAAGCGACCGACCCGCTGCAGGCCGGTGGTGGGCCTGGCCCCGCCTCCACCGGCCACCTGGAGGGGGTTGTTGACCACCCGCCAGGTCAGCGCCGCAGGCCGGCCGCCATTGGTGCAGGTCCAGCTGCCGAGCCACCAGCTGGCGGTGGGTGGACTCGCCAGCACCCGCAGCCCGAGGAGTCCCTCGAAGCCCGCGATCAGCAGCAGGGCTGCAGCGGCGCGGCCAGAGCCGACAGGCCGGCCACGCCGACCTTGCTGGCGGGCGTGCCCAGGCAAAGAGGGCTGAGGGAAGCGGGAACGCTGGGCTGTCTGCCCGTGGTGGGCTGTCTTCATCGCGATCAGCGGGCAGCGGAGCGGCCGGTACCCCCGGAGCCTACGCCGGTTGGCCCGCTGCGCCGATGCCGTGGGCGCTCCGTGCGAAGCACGAAGCCAGGGAGGAGCCGGTGGGGTGCCTGCACCCGACGGCAACGCCCTCCGCAGCGCCGCGCTGGAGAACCGATCACGGCCCGTCGGCCAGACCGCGCACGGTGAAGGTGAGCAGAGCCTCCAGGGCCACGCTCCGGGAACGGCCCCGGGGCATGGCCGCCCCGCCGGCAAGCACCAGCGCGGCGAAGCCATGCACCGCCGACCAAACCTTGAGTTCCGCTCCCTCACGCTGCGCCGGAGCCAGCACGCCTTCGGCCACGAGATCGTCGAGCGCCAGCCCCACCAGCTGCCACGGTGTGGGCTTCTCCGGGGCCGTTGGGGTCGCTCCCGTACAGGCCCCGCCGCTCTCGCTGAACATCAGGCGAAAGAGCTCCGGCTGATCGAGGGCGAAGGCCACATAGGCACGCCCCACGGCTTTGAAGCGCGCGATCGCCACGCTGCCGCCGCCGGCACGCCGGGCCGCCCGGTTCATGGCCAGCCGCATGCGGCGCGAGAGCCGTTCGAAGCCCGCAGCGGCGGCCGCCGTGAGCAGAGCGGCCTTGTCATCAAAATGGCGGTAGGCGGCATTGGCCGACACCCCCACATCGCGGGCGGCTTCTCGGAGGCTGAAGGCGGCCTGCCCCCCCTGCCCGATCCGCTCCAGTGCCGCTCCCACCAGGGCGTTACGCAGGTCGCCGTGGTGATAGCGGGCGCGAGGCGGACCCATCGACGGGAGAGCGGCACTGCTGGGGAGCATTGTGTGCCACATGCCCGCCTCCGGACATGTTCACGACGTGTACACCGGTCGGTATGAGTGGACATCGTCCACATTTGCTGCGGTGTGCGCCTCCCGCGCCAGGTCTGCCACCCCCAGCCCTGCGCCAGGGCCGGCCCGCAGCGCGAGCCTCCGGATGCGGATCGCCATGTTCGGGACCATCGGCCTCATGGGGGCTGGTGGTGGAGAAGGGCCTGGCCGAGGGCCACTTCGCCTCGGCGCTGATGCGCGACCCCGGCCGCCAGACCAAGCCGCATCCGCGGCTGCAGGTGCTCAGCGGCAGCTCCACCGCCCGCGACGACAACGCATGCAGGGAGTGCCCATTCCGGGAGAGCGCCGCCGACCGGGTGGCCATGCGGGTTCCCGCGACCGTGGCCGGCTGCACCGGGCCGATCCGCTCCAGTGCGGATGCCGGGGGATCGGCCTCTCGATCACGGCAGCATCCGCCGCCGGGTTTCTGCTTGCCCAGGCCTGTGACCGGACGGTTGCCGCCTCCACCCTCTGCATCAGCAACCGACCAGGGCCCCCAGCCGTTCCTCCCGCCGGCAGCTCCGGATCCCCACCCGGGTGGGCGCCATCGCCCTCAGCGACCACCGGCTCTACGACGGCGTCATCGGCCTGCTCGGTCTCCTGGCCCTTGCCCCGCTGCCCGGCCTCGCCGGCCGGCCGCTTTCCGGCCCACCACGATCACCCGGGCCGACGGCGGTCGCGCCGAGATTCTGATCGCCCCCACCGGGCTGGTGGATTGCGCCAACCGCCGGGTCCACGCCAGCGGGGTGTCGTTTCCGGCCATTCTCCATCGGTCGTCGCTGGGCCCGCTCTCCCGGTCGCCGGAGCAGCTGGTGCTGTTCCTGCGGCGTGACCGGGGGCGCTGGCAGCTCACCGGCGATGGCACCTACGACAGTGTGAGCCGGCTGGGTGCGATCCGCCAGGCGATCCCCAGGCCACCCTCCGCCGCCGCGCCATCCCGGTGAGCGCCCCCAAGCCGGCCCGTTTCGGCCCCGCCTCCCTCGGCGCGTTCAGCGCGGTCTGCCTGGGTCGGGGGCTCCACCTGGAAACGCACCAGGCACACAGCTGCGCAGATCATCCGCAAGCGCAAAACGGCCGACCAGCTGCTCGCCGAGGGCAAGACCGTCATCGGGGTCTGCCATGTCATCGAGGTGACGCCGCCGACCTGCCACCGCTGGCGGCAGCAGGTCGGCGGCCTGCGTGCCGAGGAAGCCAGGCGGCTGACCCCGCTGGAACAGGAACGCCCGGCTCTAGACGCTTCTGGAGGAGGCGCAGCTGGAGAAGGTGATGCTCCGGGACCTTCGTCATCCAGCATTCATGGATCTGCAGGTCATCAGGCCAGCCCTGGAACCTCAATGCCAGCGAGACCGTCACCTCTGCTGGCAACCTGCCTGTCGCGGCATGGACCACTGAGGTGAGCCCGGCTCTCTCCAGCACCAGCGTGACCTTGTCGGCAGCACTCCAGCCCTCGGGGTCCTTCTGCGCTGCCGGCACCACCTCCCCCTCCAGCCGCCAACCCCTGCACCGCGAGGTGCGCATGGCAGCACAGCGATCAAGCGCCGCACCTGCGTTGTCGGCATCGTCTCCGGCGACGACGCGATCATGCGCCTGGTGGGGGCGGTGCTGAGGGAGCAGCACGAGCATTGGCAGCTGGAGGGCCGCCGCATGTTCTCGGTCGAGAGCATGGCCCTCATCCCGGAGCTGAGCGACATCCCCGCCCTGCTGAGCGGCAGCGCCTCCCCTGGGCGCTGCGGCCTCGATCGCCGCCCGGGGACCGGCTGCCGCAACCCCCAGCCCCCAGACTTCCCAGACCGCCATGCCCACAACACATCCGCGACTGGACGAGAGACCTGACCACTCACTTACCCAGATCCAGCCTGGGCGTAGAGTCGCATCTACATCTTCAGAATGACAACCCATCATTGAATTCTGTTCACTCTCTGATCCGGGCATTCGAGCACCGTGCCTTACACCACAAAAAGGAAATCGGCCCGTCGTGATTGCATGGACGGCCGGGTTGGGTCGCTTCAGGAATTCCAACCTGGATGGTTGGAAAGCTCACCAGGTGGATGGGGACGATCGCGGTTCACATGGAGTCCCCCCTTATGGAGGTAGGCAACGTCGACTCCGATGCGAACATCGCGGCGCTCACCCGGGCGGTGAGAGACCGGGGCGTGAAGCGGCTCGTCTGCGCCAGGAGCCAGTTCACGAGTCCCACGATGCGCGTCGGATTGTGTCCATCGAGAGCTCTCAGGGATGCCCGCACCACCTCGTCCACAGGGAGCGCCATCTTGAACAAGGCCGTCGATCGAACACCGGGGCCCATCGCGTCGATAAAGGGCGTTTCGACCGGACCCGGGCACACCGCGGCGACGTGCAACCCGCGCCCGCGGTACTCGGCCCACAAGGCTTCGGTGAATGACAGCACGAAGGCCTTTGTGGCCCCATAGGCCGACATGTACGGGGACGGCTGAAACGCCACCGTCGAGGCCAGGTTCAACACGGCGCCGCGACGCCTGAGGAGCAACGGCACGAACAGGCGCGTCAGCTCCGTGAGTGCGATGACGTTCACCTGCAGCATCTCCGAGAGGTGGGCGGGTGCCTCGTTCTCGAACGGGCCATAAAAGCCGAAGCCCGCGTTGTTCACCAGCGTGTCCACCGGCAGGCCGCGCCGCTGGACCTCGTCGAAAAGCTTCTGCGCCGCGCCGGGGACCGCGAGATCTGCCGGCAGCAAGATCGCCCGGCCTCCCGCGCTCTCGATGCGCGCTGCCAGGCGCGTGAGCTGATCCACCGAGCGCGCCACCAGCACCACATGCGTGCCCTGCGCCGCCAGCGCCGACGCCAATGCCTCACCGATGCCGGACGAGGCACCGGTCACGATCGCCACCTTTCTCCTGCTGTGCTCGTTCATGCTCTTCCTCCCGCCAAGCCTTGGAGTGCCGTCACCACTACTTCGGGGGCCTCCAGCGGCGCCAGGTGTCCGCACGACGGGACGACCTCGACTTTCGCGTTCGGAGCGAGCGCTGTGAACGGGCGCATGCGCTCGACCGGGTAGAGCCGGTCCTCCGCTCCCATCAGGATTGTGGTGGGCACCGCGAGGCGTGGAAGCACCTCGCCGAGTCCCCCAAACCGGGTCATCACGGTGCGCGCGGTGACCGCGGCCGCTGCCTTGTCGAAGCTCGTGAATGCGGACGCGAAGGCACGGACCCGCTCGGGATGGGCCTTCTGCGACGCGGGAGAGAACATCGAGCGCGCGACGCCATTGCCCCAGAACCTGGTCGCGCCGAACCAGCGTGTGCCCCCCACCTGGAACGCATGGCCGCCAAGGCTCGGGCCGAGCGGCGTGTTCATGAGCAGAACGCCACTCACGCGCTCAGGCGCCTTCGCGCCGAGATGCGCGGCGATCTGGCCACCCCAGGAGCAGCCGGCAACCAAGACCCGCTCGAGGCCAAGCGCATCCATCACCTCAAGCACGACATCGGCGTACCCGTCGGGCTGCACCTCGCCGCGAGGCGCATCGCTCTGACCAAAGCCCGGGCCGTCGATGCGGATCGTGCGCCACCCGTCGCCGAGCAGGGGCATCATGTGCGCGTACAGGCTGTGATCGCTGAACAGTGATGGCCACAGCACGACCGGCGTGCCCGCACCGTCATCGGCGAGCGCGAGGGCGCCGACGCGGGTCGAGATCCGTTGGAGGCGGGAGGGTGTCGTCATGGATGAACCTCAGTTGCTGACGCACGGCGCCGAGCGGATCCACTCAGACGACGTGACCTGTTCGAGAAGAAAGCGAGCGGCCGAAGACGCGGTGATCGCCAGGCCGAGGCGTCGACCATCCGTGCTGATCCGCAGAGGTCTCTCCGGCCCCTCCACGATGTTCGGAAAGCGCACGGAAACCCACGAGGCCGAGCTCGCCTGGAGCGCGGCCTCCATCCGGTTCTTGTCCTCGATGATGGGCAGCAGCCACCGGAGGAAGAGCGGAAGCACGATGCGGTTCGCGAACCACGTGCCGCTGCCGCCGGCTCCGACATTCGACATGCACACGATGCGCGGAACTCCGTACCGAGCCATCGCGGCGAGGACCGCCTTCACCGAGTGGGACACGAGCGTGGTCGGCCTGCCGTCACCTTTGCCGCCGATCCCGAGGCAATGAATCACGGCATCGGCCCCCTGGACGCAGCGCTCGACAGCGCCAGGCTCGGTGGGGCTGCCGCCAAGAACCGTGAGCCGTGGATGGCTCAGCGACACGCGGCTCGGATCACGAACCAGCGCCGTGACCTCGTGGCCGTGCTCGAGCGCCTGCGAGAGCACGCGTCCACCCGTGAGGCCGGTGGCGCCGAAGATGGCGAGCTTCATCGTGGCTTCTTCGTGACGTGCTGGGCCGCATCGACTACGGCCGTCTCAACGCGACCGACCGAGACCACGATCGTTCCCCTCGTCGCTCGGGTCTGCATGGTGCAGCACTCGGCATACCCACCGGTGTGGTCCGCGACCTCGGCGCCGGAGCTCTCACGCACAGGGCGAGCCTCGACGTAGAGCTGCTGCTGACCAGCGCGCTCGGCCGTCGCCTCCCCGACGAGCGCGCGACCCGGCTCGGTCTTCCAGAGGGACGACACGCTCATCGACTCCGTCACAAAGAATCCGTCGCGCCCCAGGCTGGACAGCGTGGGCCCCGTGGCGACGTCAAGGCATGGGGAGAGGATTCCCCCTCCCCGCACAAGACCAGCGGGTTTGGCCATGTCGTGGCGGGACATGAAGCGCTCCCTGGCGCCACCTTCAGATGCCGCAAGCAACCCGGCGCCGAGGAGCTGGAGGGTGGGGGGCGGATCGCCGAGCGGTGCGGAGGCCGGTTGAGTAGATGCCACTCTGGTCATGGGCCCTCATGTTCACAACGTCAACTCTGACCGCAGGAGTCTACGCTGTCAACATGCAGTCATGACGCTGGCCAGTGACGCCATGCGTCACGGAGATATCCGCAATGCCCTCGTCGCCTTGGCGGGAGGCTGATCGAGGCCGGCGGGCCTGGGGCGTTCAGCCTGCGCGAGGCTGCGCGCGAGGTCGGCGTCTCGGCGGATGCTGCGTACCGATGCTTCGAAGCCCCGCCGCGAACAAGGCAGTGCCAAGAGAGGGGCGGCCTCTTCCCCTCCGCCAACCTGGCCAGGGTCTTCCGCGCCAAATGGCTCGACGGCAGGCGCAGAGCGGATTTGTGCGTGCAGGCACCCATCCCGAGGGATTGGGTGGTGCATTGCCAAGCTGTCGGCAGTGGCCCCAACGCGCTGATGTTATGGGGGGCGCTATCTCTACCGCGGTGTGCTCCCTGAGCACGACATCCTCAGCGATCGCGATGGCCTGATCACCTTTCGCATCTGCGACAACAGTGGTCCGGAGTAGGTCAAAAGCGTATCTGAGGCGGACTTCCTGTGGATGCTGCAGCGCCTGCCGTGGTGGCTGAACCCGTGAAGCACGATGGCAGCATCAACCCGAATGGCTTTGCTCAAGGATCTCCACGACGTGGAATGGATCCAGTGCCGGTGATGGATCAGCGTGGATTCAGATGTTGGGGTGTTCCCTGACCGCTGCCTGGTTGAGCCCTGGGGTCAGCCCTGCTCGTCGGCCAGCGCCCAGAAGCCGTACTTGTGGCCGTGGCGCCGGCGCAGCTCGTCGAGGTAGAGGGTGTGGGGAGGCTGGTCGGCCCAGTCGGTGATGGCTGGGGCCAGCTCGACGCAGCGGCGCAGGTGCCGGGCGGCGTGGCGGTAACGGCTGGAGCGCCCCATCGTGAGGGCGAAGTGCACCATCGACCGCAGCAGCACCGTGGCGGCCAGGGGATGGTCGGCCTCCAGCTGCTCGGCGGCGGGGCCCAGCAGGTTGTAGGCCTCGCCGTCCCAGGTGTCGGCGTGGGCGAGCACCAGGGCCGCCGCCCGCCGCCGAACCGGCCAGGCCAGCAGGAACCTCAGGGCACCGCCGTGGTCGGGATCGGCCTGCACCAGATCGAGGGCCTCCTCCTCGGCCTCGCCGTCCTCAAAGGCCGGCAGGCGGCTCAGATAGTCGCGCAGATGGCGGGGGTTGAGTTCCTCCAGCGCCCGCTGCCGGCGCAGCTGCTGGGCCTCCGCAGCCCGGCCCAGGGCCTCCAGGGCCGCGATCTGGGGATCGCTGAGCACGCCGGCCATCCACTCGCGGCCGTCGAGCTTCACCGCCTTCACCACCGCCAGGGCCTCCCCGGCCCGCCCCACCTGCAGCAGCCGGCTGGCCACGGCGGCCGCGTTCGGCGGCCACTGCAGATCCTCCGCATCGAACGCCGCCACAAAGCTCTCCACATCCCCCAGGGCGTCCGCCACCGCCAGCAGCACGGCGGAACCCTCATCGGCCCCGCGGGCCCGGCATTCGCGCCGCAGCGCCTCCAGTCCGGCCCGGCCCAGGGCTCCGGCCAGCAGCTCCACGGCTTCATCCAGCTGGCCGTATCCGTTGCAGTGCTGCAGCGCCTCCGCCAGCTGTTCCGCCACCACCTCGGGCTGCGGCGCGGTGGCTGTGATCGTCTCCGCCAGGCTCTGGAGCACCGTGTGGAAGAAGCCCGCCACCTGGCCGCTGCTGTCGTCGCAGCGGTCGAGCACGCCCTCGCTCAACTCCAGCAGCTCCCAGTGCAGGCCGAGGGCCAGGGCGGGATCCGCCGACCGGATTGCACCGCGGATCGTGGCCAGGTGCCCCTCCAGTTCGCTGAGCAGGCTGCGGCGCCGGGCCGCATCGAGGAAGGTGTCGGAGCGATCGATCGCCCTGAGCCGCTTGCGCACTTCCCGGCCGGCCTCCTCGGCGCTCTGCCCCGCCGCCAGCGCCAGTCGCAGGCGGCGTTTGGCCGCCGCGTTGCCCTCGCTGAGTTCCAGCAGCAGGGCCGCGAGCGTGGCGGCCCCGAGTGCCTCCAGGTTGTGGGCATTGAGCGTGGAGCGGGCGGGGGGCACGGCGGCGGCGTTCAGTGGCAGGCAGTGTCGCCTGGATGCCGGAGCGGGGAGGGTGCTGCTGGCGCCGGGTGAGGGGGTGCCGGGGTGAGCGGAGTCGGCGGGGTTGGCGTTCCGTACGGCCCGGACGGAACGGGAAGGAGCCGAATGAACATCCCCCCTGGCCGGCTGAGAGCGCTCGCGGTGACGGCTGCCCCTTCCCGCAGGTGCATGCACCGCTGCTTCGTTCTCTGTACAACTGGTGTTCCCTGAGGCATCGGCTCCGTGTTTGCAGGCTCTGCGCTGCGGCCCTCGTCCAGCCTCTCGCAGCGCCTGGCGCGCTGGGGCCTGCTGATCGTGGCCGCCTATGGGCTGGTGGCCGTGCTCACGCCACTGCTGCTGCACGCCGGTTGGCTGCCCGACCCCAACACCGGCCTGCAGAACCCGATCTACGCGCCGCCTTCGCCGGCCCACTGGTGCGGCACCGACCGGCTCGGCCGCGATGTGTGCGTGCGCACCCTGGCCGGCAGTGGCGTGGCTCTGCAGGTGGTGCTGCTCGCTCTGGTGATCGCCCTGGTGATCGGCGTGCCCCTGGGGATGGTGAGCGGCTACCTGGGCGGCTGGGCCGACCGCGGCCTGGTGCTGCTGATGGACACCCTCTACACCCTGCCGGTGCTGCTGCTCTCGGTGGTGCTCGCCTTCCTCCTGGGCCGCGGCCTGCCCAATGCCGCCGCCGCCCTGTGCGTGGTGTACATCCCCCAGTACTTCCGGGTGGTGCGCAACCAGAGCGCCCAGGTGAAGGCCGAGCTGTTCGTGGAGGCGGCCCGCTCCCTGGGGGCCGGCCCGGCCTGGATCCTGCGCCGCTACCTGCTGCGCAACGTGATCACCTCGGTGCCGGTGCTGCTCACCCTCAACGCCGCCGACGCGGTGCTGGTGCTCGGCGGCCTGGGTTTCCTCGGCCTGGGCCTGCCGGAAACGATCCCGGAGTGGGGCGGCGATCTGCAGCAGGCGCTCACGGCCGTGCCCACCGGCATCTGGTGGACCGCCCTCTACCCCGGCCTGGCGATGTTCGTGCTCGTGCTGGGTCTGTCGTTCCTGGGGGAGGGGCTGGAGGGCTGGCTCAGTGGCGGACCCTCAACAGAACGTGTGCCTGACTAATTTCATGACGAATGGTTGAAAATGCAATCGCTCATATCTTTGGGTGAGCATCTGCTGCCGAGGATGAATTGGTCTGACAAAGAAGATCCTGTCTTTTGTCTCTGATTGGATCTCTTCATGCTGTTCCTGGCGTTGGTTCGACCTTGGAAGCGGTCTATTCTTGAGTCCTATGGTGAATTTCTGAATAGCGGTTCGGTCATCCTGGCGCGCCCTTCAATCGGCTGGCAATTCACGTGTTACTGTTTGGCGGCGAGGCGCTGTCGGCTTTGTCCCGCTTCCCTTGGCAGGCTTTGCCTTGTTCCGGCATTTGTGCTTGGAGTGATTGAGCACTTGTTCGCTTGCGCCTGAGTTGCTCTGATGCTATGGATGGCATTGGCGACTGATGTGTCGATGCTCGATCTGCTTGCCTCAATTGTTCGCGAACAGCGGCCGCATCTGGCGTTCACGGTTTTGGAGGTTGGAGCGTTGCCTCTTGGTGGCCAGGGTACTGAGCCTTTTTATAAATTGATTGATCTTTTTCCTGGGTCGAGGGTAATCGGCCTTGAGGTTGAAGAGGCTCTTTGTGATGAGTTGAATGCCAAGGCGGGACTTGGCATTCAGTATTTTCCAGTTGCACTTGGCGAGCGAAATGAAGAACGTGACTTCTATATAACCCAGCATCCCATGTGCTGCAGTCTCTATGAACCCAATGAGCTGCTGCTCCGACTGTATAACAATTTTGAGGTCGCCTACCTCAAGAGCAGGAAAAAGGTGCGGACGATGAGTCTCGACAGCTTCGCGCAAGCGCATGGCATGCATCCTATTGACTTTATCAAAATTGATATTCAGGGGGCGGAGCTTGAGGTTTTCCGAGGAGGCGCAGAAACTCTTGAGAACGTTCTTGCGATTATCAGCGAGGTTGAGTTCATCCCTCATTATGTGGGACAGCCTTTGTTTGGAGATGTCTGTGCATTTCTCTCCAGCAAGGGCTTAATGTTTCATAAGTTCCTTGGCTTGAATGGTCGCTCATTGAGGCCTCTTATACTAAATAATGATCGTAACTTCCCGTCGCAGCACATGTGGTCTGACGCGGTTTTTGTTCGTGACGTACAACTGCTCGGCTTCCTTGGTGGCGAGCAGTTGCTGAAGCTCAGCGTGCTGTCTGTGCTATATGAAATTCCAGACCTCGCTTACTTCTGCTTGGCTCAGTATGATCATCAGTGCGATACCTGCCTCGCCGAAAGCTTTCTGCAGGCAGTGAATGCATAGGCCCGCTTTGTCCGAGTGCGTGCTCGACTCGGCATCAAAAATAGCAGGGTAAGGTATCGGCCCAGGGAAACTCTGGGCAGCCGATGGCAGCCTGGAATCGTCGCCCGCGCTCACCGGGATCTTGACGCGTCTACCTGTGCGACTGAGGTGTTTTCTGGGATTTCCTGAGTTCTGGTTCCTTCAATGGGGATCCCTGTGCGTGGTTTCCAGCTGCAATGGCTGCCTGAGCGCCCGATTGTTCCTGGCCTCAACAATTCGCTCTGGAACGGCCTGGGTTGGCCTGCAGGTTGCAGGCCAACCCCTGATCCAGGGGAGCATTCGCCCGAGCCTTCCCGCCAGGTGAGGCCCAGAATGCCATCAGTGCTGCAGCCCCGCCCATGCCCTGGTGGTTCGACCTGGTGCTCCTCGGCGCCGGCGCGGTGCTCTGGTCGTCGGGCTGCGATGAACGCGACGACGTGTGGGGCCTGTTCCAGAAGCTCCTGGGCGTGGCGGCGCTGCTGGTGGTGCTCCTGGGTGGACGGCTGCTGGTGCTCGAGCTGGCCGGCCTGGCCCTGGCCCTGTGGTTGCCCAGCGCCAGCAGCCGGCGCCTGCTCAGCCTGCGCTACCGCTCCGATCCGATCGAGGACGGCGCGGAGTCGGAAGGCCCGGAGGCGCGCTGAAGGCCCGCCGCCCCCGCCCCGGCTCAGCAGCGCAGCTTCAGGGTGCGTGGGATCTCCTCGGCGATCGAGCCCTCCGCGGTGAGGGCCGGGTAGGGACGTCCTTCCCGCCGGCACCAGGCCGCCACCTGGGGGTAGGCCCACTCGAACAGCAGCCGCTGCCGCCGCTCCGGCTCCAGACCCTCGCCCCGCTGGGGCACCAGCCCGGCGGCCTGGCGCTGGCGGAGCGCCTCGAACAGCAGCACCGCCGCCGCCACGCTCACGTTCAGCGACTGCACCATCCCGCCCATCGGAATCAGGATCGCCTGGTCAACCGCGCCGGCCAGCTCGGCGCTCAGCCCCCACTTCTCCGCCCCCAGCACGAAGGCCGTGGGCCCGGTGTAGTCGCACTGGCGGTAGTCGAGCGCCGCCGCCCCGAGCTGGGTGCCGTAGAGGCGGAAGCCCCGGGCCCGCAGCGCCCGGGCCGCCTCCAGGCCGCTGGCATGGCGCTGCAGCGGCACCCACTTCTGGCTGCCCTGGGCCGTGCTGTTGAAGGTGGGCAGCCGCCCCGGCAGGCTCGCCACATGGGCCTCCACCACCCCCACCGCATCGCAGCTGCGCAGGATCGCCGAGAGGTTGTGGGGCTTGTCCACCTGCTCCAGCAGCAGCGTGAGATCGCCCATGCGCCGGTCGAGCACGGCCCGCAGCCGCTCGTAACGTCGCGGCAGCAGCGGCATCGGCAGCATGGGGCGATGGATGGGCCCAGCTTCGATCAGCGCGTGTACGCCGCCGTGCGCCGCATTCCGCCCGGACGGCTGGCCACCTACGGCCAGATCGCCGAGCTGATCGGCGCCTGGGGCTGCGCCCGCCAGGTGGGCTGGGCGCTGCGGCGGCTGCAGCTCCCAAGCTCGGTGCCCTGGCATCGGGTGGTGAACGCCCGCGGCACCGTCAGCATGAGCCTCAGCCGCGAGGGCAGCGACTGGATGCAGCGCCAGCTGCTGCTCGCCGAGGGCATTCCGGTGGATGGCCAGGGCCGCCTGCCCCTGGCCCGCCTGCGCTGGCGTGTCTGCGAGCTGGCAGGCAGCCCGCCCGGAAGCCCGGAGGACAGTCCGGAGGAGAGATCGCAGGACAATGCGGGCGGAGGCACAGATTGGGAGCCGGCCGCCCCACCCGATGAGCACCCCCAGCAGGAATCCCGACGCAAGCCCTGACGCTGAGGCGAGCGCCGTCGCCGCCAGCCCCAGCGGCGCGGCGACGGCGGCGGCGCGCCGCCAGCCCCTGGCGGCGCGGCAGGTGGCCTGGCAGGTGCTGCTGGCCGTGGCGGCCGGCGCCTATGTCGATGCCGCCCTCGAGCGGCAGCTGCAGCGCTCCGGCCTCGAACCCGCCGACCGGGCCCTGGCCACCGAGCTGGCCTGTGGCGCCATCCGCCAGCGGGCCCTGCTCGATGCCTGGCTCGACACGCTGGGCCGCCAGCCCGCCAGCCGCCAGCCGCCGCGGCTGCGCTGGTTGCTGCACCTGGGGCTCTACCAGCTGCTCTTCTGCCAGCGGGTGCCCGCCGCTGCCGCGGTGAGCACCAGCGTGGAGCTCGCCAAGGCCGCCGGGCTGGGGCGGCTGGCGCCGGTGGTGAACGCCCAGCTGCGGGCCAGCCTGCGGCGGCGCGAAGGGCTGGCCGCCGCCGGCGAGCCCTGGCGCGGGCTGGAGCTGCCGGCGGCGAAGGCCGACCCGGCCACCTGGCTGGCGCTGCGCCACTCCCTGCCCCCCTGGCTCGCCGCCCTGCTGCTGGAGTGGCTGCCGCCGCAGCGGGCCGAGGCCTGCGCGCTCGCCTGCAACCGGCCGCCCCCGCTGGATCTGCGCGTGAACCCGCTGCGCGCCAGCCGGGAGGCCGTGCTGGCGGCGCTGCAGGCGGCGGGGGTGGCGGCCGCCGCCCTGCCGGACCTGCCCTGTGGCATCGAGATCCAGGGCCGCTGCGGCGATCCGCGGCGGCTGCCGGGCTTCAACCAGGGGCACTGGTGCGTGCAGGACCGCGCCGCCCAGCGCATCGCCCCCCTGCTGGCCCCCGAAGCCGGCACCTGGCTGCTCGATGCCTGTGCCGCGCCGGGAGGCAAGAGCACCCACCTGGCCGAACTGATCGGCGACCGGGGCACGATCTGGGCGGTGGACCGCTCCGAGGCGCGCCTGGAGCGGCTGCGGCGCAATGCCGCACGGCTGGGGATCGGCTGTATCCGCACCCTGGCGGCCGAAGCCCAGAGCCTGGCCGCCCTCCGGCCGGAGTGGCGCGGCCGCTTCGCCGGGATCCTCGTGGATGCGCCCTGCTCCGGCCTCGGCACCCTGGCCCGTCACGCCGATGCCCGCTGGCGGATCATGCCCGCGGCGATCGATGAGCTCGCCCTCCTGCAGCGGCAGCTGCTGGAGGCGGTGCTGCCGCTGCTGGCCCCCGGCGGGCGGCTGGTGTATGCCACCTGCACGCTGCACCCCGCCGAGAACGGCGCCCTGATCGCCGCCTTCGTGGCGGACCATCCGGAGCTGGAGCTGCTGCACGCCAGCCAGAGCTGGCCCGGCGATGCCGGCGGCGGCGACGGGTTCTACGCGGCCAGCCTGCAGCTCCGCGCCGGCCTCAGGGCTGGGGCGGGCCCGCCGCCGGAGGCGGCGGCATGACCGTGGGCGGCGGCGGCGTCGGGGCGGGCAGGGTCGACGGAGGCACGGGGGCCGGCGCCGGCC
>Ga0315900_10001221_pt1 | contig 41327 bp, 36 predicted proteins | sample LakEriMetagenome_FD_203521 | JGI IMG/M metagenome (GOLD analysis project Ga0315900, IMG submission 203521) | Freshwater fungal communities from buoy surface, Lake Erie, Ohio, United States - Buoy 12 MA114 | ecosystem: Environmental > Aquatic > Freshwater > Lake > Lake biofilm | place: USA: Lake... | reverse complement strand
GATCGCCGCTGCAACCCCTCACAAGCTGATCGCGATGCTCTTCGACGGCGCGGAGGAGCAGCTGACCAAAGCCGGCAGTGCGATGGCCGCCAACGACTACGCCGCGAAGGGCGAGGCGATCACCCGCGTGATCCGGATCATCGACGAGGGTCTGCGTGCCTGCCTCGATGACCGCGGCGGCGATCTCACGACCAACCTGCGCACGCTCTACACCTATATCCTGAGCCGCCTGCTGAAGGCTTCTCGCGACAACGACCCCGCGCTGCTCGAGGAAGTTCGCCGCCTGCTCGAACAGGTCTCGACGGCATGGACCCAGATCGGCCCGGGCCGTCAACCGGTGGCTGGGTCGACCGTGCAGCGCGCGACCATGGCGGTACGCTGATGCTCGACACCCTGATCATGGCCCCCACGGCCGACGAACTGCTGCTCGACACCTGCCGTGCGGTCGAGACGAACTGTTTGTCGATGCTCGATGCAGCGCGTCAGGAAGACTGGGAGCGGGTGGCCCGTCTGCAGGCGGTGAACGATTCCCTGATCGCGGACATGCGTGCAGCGGGTGATGCAACGCCAACCCCGGCACAACGGCGGGAGCAGCTCGGTATCCTTCGCCGCATCGTGATCATCGATGGGGAAATCCGCCGGCTTCGCGAGCCCTGGCAACGCGGTCTCGACCGCCTACTGGCGGCCGGCCGAAGGCCGGTGGCGCCCGGACGTACGGCGCGCACCTGACATGAGCACCGGCGCCGCTTCACCGCCAATCGATGCGCCGCTCGAGATCCAGCAGATCCTCGAGCAACTCCGACGGGATCGGACAGCGCTGTCGCTCGGGGTGGCCGGCGGTACCTCCGATCTGGCGATTGGCAGACTGGAAACGCTGGCTCCCGGTTTCGTGTGGTTGCGCCTGGAAGGCGCGCCCGACGCTGCTCTGCTGCGTGACGGCATCCGATTGACGGTCAGCGCGAAGGTCGACGGCGTCACCATCCGATTCGAACTTGCCCTGCGGCATGCGGGCGCGGAGCGCGACGGAACCGGCCTGCGCTTGAGCTGCGCACGACCGACTCAGCTCGTGCGCGTGCAGCGTCGTGAGGCTTACCGCATTCGCGATACCGCGGGGATTCCGCTCGGTGATCTCATAAGGCGGATTCCGGGGGGAGAACGCCCCGACCCGCTGCTCGATCTCAGTGCCGACGGCCTCGCGATCGCCTTGCCCGCGCAGGAAACCCCCGAGATGGGCACCGTATGGCGCTACTGCCGTCTCGAGCTCCCCGAGCTGCCGCCGGTGCCCTGCGAGCTGCGCGTATGCGCCATCGGCATCGCCCCCCCGGAAGCCGATGATACGAACAGCTCATGGCGACGGGTGGGCTGCACCTTCGAGCGGCCGAGCCCGGAGGCCCAGCGAAGCATCCAGGCCTATGTGATTGCAGTGCAAAGACGCGCACGCAGGCAACGCGCGGCGCAGGTGCAGACATTGATGAAGGGTGCGCCGCGGTCTCGGGCTACACCTGCATGTTCATGATGTCGGTGTAGGCCGACACGAGACGATTGCGCACCGTGACCGCCGCCTGGAAACCGATCTGAGCCTTCTGCATCGCGACCATGGTGTCCTCGAGGCTCACGGAATCCGACCCAAGCTGGTACTGCCGCTGCATGGCACTCGACTCCTGCTGCAGCTGACTGACCCCCTTCAGGGCCGAGTCGAGTGCGCGCGCGAAGCCCGGCCCGGTCGCGGTACCGGTTGCGGCGGATCGTGCGACGCCAGAGGCGCCGGCGGCACCAATGCCCTGAAGCGACTTCAGTTCCATCGCGGCATCTCCTGACAAGTGACCCCCAAGGGTAGCGAGCTTCGAACGTCCGCTGCGGCGAAATAGCGGCGCCCGACCGCGCTAATTCCGGGTTAGTCGATTGCGCTATCCCGCGAGAATCACCGACGTTGCGCACGGAGGTGATCTCCTTTCATGGACACGACGATCGAACATCAGGCGACCGCGCGGCCTGGCGGGCTGGCGGGACTGCCGATCCGGCAGATCGCGATGCTGGGCATCGGCCTGGCAGCGCTGGTCGCCATCGCGGTGGCTTCGGTCATGTGGGCGAGAACCCCGGACTGGAAGGTGCTCTTCGCCAACCTCGGCGACAAGGATGGCGGCGCCGTTGTCGCGGCCCTTTCACAGATGAACGTGCCCTATCGCTTCGCCGAAGGCGGCGGCGCGATCCTCGTGCCGGGGAACCAAGTGCACGACGCCCGGCTGAAGCTTGCCTCGCAGGGGCTGCCTCGCGGTGGCCTTGTCGGCTTCGAACTGATGGAGAACCAGCGTTTCGGCGTCACGCAATTCCAGGAGCGACTGAACTTCCAGCGCGGCCTCGAGGGCGAACTCTCCCGCTCGATCCAGGCGCTGCCGGTGGTCCAGGCAGCACGCGTGCACCTAGCGCTGCCGGCGCAGAACGGATTCCTGCGCGACCAGCAGAAGCCGTCGGCATCGGTGCTGCTGACGCTGCACCCAGGCCGCGTGCTCGACCGCGGACAGATCGCCGGAATCGTGCATCTGGTGGCTTCCTCGATTCCCGAGCTCAGCCCGCGTCAGGTCAGCGTGATCGACCAGACAGGCGCACTCCTGTCCAGCAGCCCCGACGCGCCGCCAGGAGGACTGGACGCGGGACAGCTCAACTATGTGCGGCAGATCGAGACAGGACACATCCAGCGGATCCTGGCGATCCTGGAACCGATCTACGGACGTGACAACGTGCGCGCCCAGGTCTCGGCCGACGTGGATTTCACGCAAAGCGAGCAGACCGCGGAGCTCTACAAACCCAATCAGAGCCCTGACCAGGCCGCGATCCGCAGCACGCAGACGATCGATGCGCGAGACGGGGCCGGGACGCCGGCCCAAGGCGTCCCGGGGCCGCTGTCGAACCAACCACCCGCCGCCGCCGCCACGCCCATCAACGGTGCCGCACAGGCCCTGCAGTCGGCGGGCGCGGCGGCCGCGGCCGCGAACGGCAGACGTGAGGCAGTCACCAACTACGAAGTCGACAAAACCATCCGCGTGACCCGCGCCGCCTCGGGCGCCGTGCGTCGGCTGACGGCCGCCGTTGTCGTGAACCACCGCAAGAGCGGTTCCGGCAGCAAGGTCACCTGGACGGCACTGCCTGCAGCCGAGATCGAGAACGTCAATGCGCTGGTCCGCGAGGCGATCGGCTTCAGCAAGGAGCGCGGCGACTCGATCAATGTCGTCAATGCGCCCTTCTCGATCGAAGAAGCCCCCAAGAGTGTCGAGTTGCCCCTGTGGAAGCAGCCTGATGTGATCGACATGGCGCGGGACGCGGCACGCTACCTGGGCCTGCTGCTGCTCGCGATGATCGTGATCTTCGCTGCGATTCGCCCGTCATTGAAGGCGCTCGCCAACCGGCCTCCTCCTGTCCGCATCAACGAGACCGTCCGCAACGACCTGGCGCTACCGCCTCCCGGTTCGCCGGCGGCTGGGGCCATCGAGGGCACCGTGCTGCCGGCCCTGCCGAAACCCAATGAGGAAGTTCTCAAGATGGCTCGCGACAACCCCGCGGTCGTGGCCAATGTGGTGCGCAGTTGGGTCAACGGGACTAGCGAATGATGCCCTCCGAACAGGGACTGAAGGACAGCGCGATCCTGCTGCTGGCGATGGGCGAGGAAGCCGCCGCCGAAGTGTTCAAGCGACTGACGCCCAAGGAGGCGCAGCAGATTGGCGAGACGATGGCGAAGATCCGCTCCACCCGGCAGGATCGGCTTGCGGAGGTCATCGGCAGGTTCGAGTCGGATACGGCAGGGCATCTGACTCTGGTCGAGGACAGCGCCGCCTACATTCGAACCGTGCTGACCCGCGCGCTGGGCGAGGAACGCGGGTCGATGCTCATCGACCGCATCCTGCAGCACGGCGAAGTCTCGGGCATCGAAAGCCTCAAGTGGATGGATGCGGCATCGGTCGCCGAACTCATCCGGAACGAGCATCCGCAGATCATCGCGTCGATCCTTGTCCACCTCGAGCGGGACCATGCCTGCGGCATCCTGACCCAGCTGACCGAACGCACCCGCAACGACGTGCTGATGCGCATCGCGACGCTCGACGGCATCCCGCCCAACGCGATGTACGAGCTCAATGACGTGCTCTCCAATGTGCTGTCCGGCAGCGACCGCCTGAACAAGTCGAAGCTGGGCGGAACGAAGACCACGGCCGAGATCCTGAACTTCATGAGCGGCAACCAGGACCAGGCTGTGATCGAGTCGATCCGCGAGATCGATCCGGATCTCGCGCAACAGGTCATCGACCAGATGTTCACCTTCGACGACATCAACAAGCTGGAGGACTCGGCGGTTCAGCTAATCCTGCGCGAGGTCCAGAGCGACCAGCTGGTCATCGCGCTGAAGAGCGCCGATCCGACGCTGCGCGAGAAGATCTTCAAGAACATGAGTTCCCGCGCCGCGGAGACGCTGCGCGAGGACCTCGAGTCGCGCGGTCCGGTACGTATCTCCGACGTCGAGACGCGCCAGAAGGACATCCTGAAGATCGTCCGGCGACTCCTCGATGAAGGTCAGATCCGCCTGACGACCGGGAGCGACGATGGTTACATCTAAGCGCATTCTGGGCGCCGAAGAAATCGGCGATGTTCGGCGCTTCGAATTGTCGGAACTGCGCAGTGATGGCCCGATGACGCCGGGAAGCGCCCGCATCCGCCCCTCGGCCAGCAGAGAGCCTCCGCCGGGCTACCGCGAGGGCTTCCGCCGTGGCGTGGAAGAGGGCATCCGGCGCGGGAGTGCCGCCACCGAAGTGCGACTGCAGCGAGAGCATGGCGACCGGCTCCAGGCGATCGCCGATCACTTCACCGCCCGCGCCGACGCCTTGCACGCCGGCATGGATCGTGCGCTGGGTCAGATACGGGCTGAACTCGCTGGGGATGCGATGGCGCTCGCGCTCGAGATTGCCCGACAGGTCGTACGCGCGGAGCTTCGAACCCAGCCGTCGCTGGTCGAGACCGTGGTTCGCGAAGCCGTTGCAAGCCTCGTCGACGAGCGAGCAAGCTTTCATCTGCACCTGCACCCGGACGATGCGGATCTGTTCGGCGCGCAACTCGAACCGGTCGTTTCGGCACGCGGCGCGCGAATCGTGCCCGACCCGTCGATCGAGGTCGGCGGGTGTCGCGTGATCTCGGCCAATGCGGAAGTCGACGCGACCGTCTCGACACGCTGGCGGCGCGTGCTCGCAGCCATCGGCGCCGAAGGGATGGCGGCCGTGCCGTCCCTGGACGATCCGCGCGACACGACTGGCTCGGCACAGGAGTTGGCGTGAATACGAGCGGCCTGGACCCGAGCGGCGTGAGCACGACTGCGTTGCCCGGCGCGTTGCGCACCATGCTTGATGACGCCACGAGACTCGCGGCTCACGCACAACCGCTGGCAACGCACGGCCGCCTGCTGCGCGCGGCAGGTCTGGTACTCGAAGCGAGCGGTCTTCGCCTGCCCGTCGGCGCCATCTGCAGGGTCGAGAGCGGCCTCGATGGCGAACAGGCGGTCGAGGCGGAGGTTGTGGGCTTCGGCGCCGATCGCCTTTTTCTGATGCCGACGGGCCAGGTCACCGGCCTCTCCCCCGGTTCGAGGGTCAGCCCGATCGATGCGCCGGTGCGCCCGCCAAAGCTTGGGCAGGCTTCGCACCCGTGGCGGCGGAGCACGGACCGCATGCGCCACCTGCCGATCGGCACCGGCCTGCTTGGTCGGGTGGTCGATGCCTGCGGTGTGCCGATCGATCGAGGCCCCCTGCTCGATGAAGTCCGGAACGAACCGATCCAGAGCCGACCGATCAGCGCGATGGATCGCGAGCCGGTCAGGGTGCCGCTCGATACCGGCGTGCGCGCGATCAATGCCCTGCTCACGGTCGGGCGCGGACAGCGCCTGGGCCTGTTCGCCGGTGCCGGCGTGGGCAAGAGCGTGCTGCTTGGCATGATGGCGCGATTCACCGCCGCGGACGTGATCGTGGTGGGTCTGATCGGCGAGCGCGGGCGGGAAGTCAAGGAATTCATCGAGGACATTCTCGGTGAGGATGGCCGACGCCGCTCGGTGGTGGTCGCCGCGCCAGCCGACTGCCCTCCGCTGCTGCGCATGCAGGGCGCGAACTACGCGACGGCGATCGCCGAGCACTTCCGCGACCAGGGCCTGCACGTGCTGCTGCTGATGGATTCGCTCACCCGCTACGCGATGGCCGCGCGCGAGATCGCGCTCGCGATCGGCGAACCGCCCGCCACCAAGGGTTATCCCCCCTCGGTCTTCGCGAAACTGCCGCTGCTCGTGGAGCGAGCCGGAAACGGCCGGGACGGTCACGGATCGATCACGGCGTTCTACACGGTGCTCGCCGAGGGCGACGACCAGACCGACCCGATTGCCGACGCCGCGCGTTCCTTTCTCGACGGCCATTTCGTGCTGACCCGGGCTCTCGCCGAAGGCGGGCACTATCCGGCGATCGATATCGAGCAATCGATCTCCCGCGTGATGCACAACGTCGCAACCGAAGGCCATGTCGCCATGGCTCGGCGTGCCAAGGCGATGTGGTCGCGCTACCAGAGAAGCCGCGACCTGATCTCGGTGGGAGCCTATGTTCCCGGCAACGATCCCGAAACCGACCAATCGATCGCGCTGTTTCCCAGGATCGCACGCATGCTGCAGCAGTCGATGAACGAGCGCAGCCCGCTGGGCGAGTCGCTGCGCGGGCTTGAAGGCGCCCTCGGGGCCGCGCAGGCATGAGCGCTCGCGCTTCGCTGTCCCTTCTGATCGAACTGCGTCGTCGAGAGCGCGATCGCGTTGCCGGCGTGGCCGCCCAGGCTCGGCGCGAGGCCGACAATGCGACCGCCACCTTGCGCATGCTCGAAGGCTACCTGCGCGAATACCGACAGCGCGCGCCGAAGGCCTTACTGCAGCCGACCGAAGCGAGCAGCGTGCGGATCCACGAGCACTTCGTCGGCAAGCTGGATACGGCGATCGACGATCAGACCCAGCGTGCGAAGGCCCTCTGCGAGCGAGAAATCGCGCAACGTGCGGCGCTCTCCGAGGAACAGCGCCGACTCAAGGCGCTCGAAGTGCTCGAGCAGCGTCGTGAAAGCGCACGCAGACGTCGACTCGAGGTTGCCGAGCAGAAACAGACCGACGAATTTGCCGCTCAGGCCTTCGCCAGAGGCCGCCCCCGAGAAACTCGTGATGAATGACGATCTGAAGATCCCTGCCCTCGCCGCCACCGCTCCAACCAGACAGCTCGTCGCTGATGCCCCTGCCGGGGCGGGCTTCGGCGCCGCGCTCGACCAGGCAATGAACACGCCGCCGGACCCCGTCGAACAGCCGATGGCGCGTCCACAGGGCCCGCGATCGCGAAAAGGCCCCAAAGGTGAAGCGCACGCGCGCGCCAGCGGGCACGGACGCCCGTCGGGTCACGGGAAGACCGAGGCTACGCGACTGGCCCTGAACCCATCGCCAGTGGCTGATAGCAGCGGCGCCGCCGTACCTAAGGGTAGGACACTCGAGCGAGCCGCGACGCCGCGAGACAGCACGCCATTGGCGTATGAGCTCTCGGGGTCAGGCCCTGGGAGCGACGAGTTGACAGGCAGCGCGACGCGCGGGCAACTGGAGCGGGTTGCCGCCGATGAGACCACGCGGCCCGCGGAATCGGACGAACCGCTGGTGATGAACGCGCCCTGCCGAATCGACGCGGCGGCGCCAGCCGCGCAGCCGAAAATGGATGCGGCAGCGCCAGGTCTTGCAGCGGAGACCCGACGCCCCGAGTCGGACCATTCCGAGGCGCGTGCGCGTGCCGGCGACCAGACTGCCCAACTTGGAGCGCCAGCACCCGCCAGGGACGGTATGGCGATCGCGGAGCGCTTGGACCGCCCGGAACGATCGGCCCGCCCGGAACGATCGGCCCGTCCGGACACTCGGCCCGATCGACAGCCAAGCGACCGCCCGGACGCCATCCGCGGGCCGAGCCTGTTCAACGAGGCTGCCGCCTTGTCGGGCACTGACCGCATCGGAGCAAGCGCGACCGCCGCCGAGCCGTCTTCGGCACACGGGACACTTGCCCCCGCAGGCGAGCCGATTCGGCCGGCCGATGAAGGAAAGAACGATCGAATCTCCCCACCTGCCGGCGATTCGACGGCAGCGATGCATGCGCACGCAGCCAACGTGCAAAGGTCGCAAGCCGACGCGTCACCATCGGTCAACCTTCGCGCCGCGCCCGTCGACGCTCGCGTTTCGAGCCGCCCTGCAAGCGCCGAAACCGACGTTGGCCATGCTTCAGGCACCGAGGCTTCGATCTCGATCCAGCAACGCAGTTCGCTCATCCAATCACCCACCGGGGACCCCGGCAGAACCGCGACCCACGCCGAACGGATCGTCGGACTGGATAAGCTACTGCCCCATAGATCGAAGGATGACCAGACCGTTCCTCGCACCATTGACGATCGCCAGCCCCCTTCGGTCGCTGTCGGAACCACCCCGGCGGCGCATACCGTCGTCCTGACGTCCCCAACCGAATCGACCTCCCTCGGGACATCCCGGGGAGATCCGCCTGCAATCGATGGCGCAGCAAGCCGCCAAGGCATCGCGCCTGCGGGAGGACCGGCCACGCCGACCCGCGAGCCGTCGGCCAACCCCAGTAGCACTCACGAAGCCGGCGTGCGGCACCCCCTGGAACGGCCCGCCGACGGCAGGTCCGACACAGTCCTTCCCGGCATGGCGCGGGTCTACACGGAAGCGACGACCGAGCGATCGGCGTTCACGTCTGCGAAAGCAGTCCTTGGCCCCCCCCCACCACAAATCGGCCCCATGGAGTCGCTGGCGCGAGCAGCCATGGCGTTACAAGCCAGCACCGGTTCGAGCGACGTCAGCGGCCTGACCGTGCCAGCCTTGACGCCAGCAGCGGCGGCCAACCCTTCCGTCGCCCTTGGGGAGGGATCGCCGCGCGGCGCGCAGCTGCCGACGAGCTCGGCATTGCCGCCGCGCGCTGAATGGCGAGTGACGATGTCGGGCACACCACGCCCCACCGACATCGCAAGTGCTGGCCCCGACCCCTTCAGTCCGGCTGCCCGCATGCTGGAGAGCATCCAGTCGATGCGGCAGGCGGGCGGCTCGGCAACAGCAGATAGCACGATGGTCGTACCCTTCGGCAGCGTGCTCGCCAGCATCACGGCGAGCGGACCCGCGCAAGTCGCTGTCGCAACCAGCGTACCGACGACAACACTCGTCAACCCCTGGCCAATCGACGACCCCGCGTTTGCGAACCACCTCGCGGCCCAGGTCGGCGAAAGCCTGATCGGCGGCCTCGAGCGCGCGGAAATCTCGGTCTCGCCACCCGAAATGGGACCGATCAGGATCGAACTCTCGCTGAGCGGGGATCAGGCGAGCGTCGCGTTCGCCGCCGTCATGCCAGAGACCCGCAATGCGATCGAGCAGTCCTTGCCGCTGCTTCGCTCGATGCTGGCCGAGCAGGGACTGAACCTGGCGGACGCTTCGGTGGGACGCGAACATGCGGGTTCGGGCCCCCAGCATCAGGCCGGCAGCCAGGATGCCGGCAGCGGTGGCGGCGGCCGGGAAACTCGCGGAGGTCACGAGCGGTCGGCCGGCTCCGACGAACGCTCCGGCGTAACTGCCGGCATCCCTCCGAGACCAGCAGGCCGCGCCGGACGCGGCCTGCTCGATCTGTTTGCCTGATCGCCGCCCTTCCGAGCCAGCTGCAAATGGCGGGGACCCACCCCGCTTTTCGTGGCAACAGCCTCCGCGGGCCTCTCGAATAATCCATCGCATCGGATCGCTCCTGCGGTCCGGATGCGGGGAGAGGCATGGCCGAGGACACCAAGAAGAGCGCGGGCGACGGGCAGGAAGAGGCCAAGCCCAAGCGCAGCAAGAAGATGCTGTTGATCGTCGGGCCGCTGCTGCTGCTGCTGCTCGGCGGCGGCGGGGGTGCAGGCTGGTACTTCTACGCGAAGTCGAAGGCCGATGCCGATGATGAGAACATCGAGGCGACCAAGCAGGCCGACGCCGGCAAGCCCAAGGTGTTCTCGAATCTCGACCCCTTCGTCGTCAACCTGGCCGATGACGGTGGCGACCGCCTGATCCAGCTCGGCGTCGTGCTCGAAGTGGCCGACACCAAGGCGGCTGGCGACATCACGGCGCAGATGCCGGCCGTGCGCAATGCCATCCTGCTGCTGCTGTCGGCCAAGCAGTCGAGCGAACTGCTCACACTGCCCGGCAAGCAGGCGCTTGCGGCCGATATCGCGCTCGCGACCGGTGGCGTGCTCGGCTGGAAGCCGGCGCCCAAGGCGGCCGACGCGCCGGCGCAGCCCCGCAAGGTGAAAGCTGACACGCAGGCCGCCGCGGAGCAGTCCAAGGGCGAAAGGGAAGACGCGAACGCCGACGAGGCCGATGCCGACGAGGAAAAGCCGAAGAAGAGCGTTAAGAAACCCGCGGCCAAGGCCCCTCATCCGCCCAACCCCGTGGCGGGCGTGCATTTCTCCCAGTTTCTCGTGCAGTAGGGCGCCACGATGGCTGATCAGTTTCTGTCGCAGGAGGAGGTCGATGCGCTGCTCGACGGTGTCAACGGCAGCACGACCGAAGGCGCTGATGACGAGAGCGGCATTCGCGAGTACGACCTCGGCAAGCAGGAGCGCATCGTTCGCGGCCGGATGCCGACGCTCGAGATCGTCAACGAGCGTTTCGCGCGGCACTTCCGGCTGGGCCTGTTCAACTTCATCCGCCGCAACCCCGAAATCTCGGTCGGGCAGTCGAAGGTGCAGAAGTACGGCGCCTTCCTGCGCAACATCGTGGTGCCCACCAACATCAACGTGATGAACGTGAAGCCGCTGCGCGGCTCCGCGCTCGTGATCTGCGAACCCTCGCTGGTGTTCACGGTCATCGACAACCTGTTCGGCGGCAGCGGCAAGTTCCACACACGGATCGAAGGGCGCGACTTCTCGCCCACCGAGCAACGCATCATCCAGCGCATCGTCGAGTTGATCATCGACGAGTACCGCAAGGCCTGGGACGGGGTGTACCCGCTCGAACTCGAGTACGTGCGATCGGAAATGCATACGCAGTTCGCGAACATCGCTACGCCCTCGGAAATGATGGTCACGGCGAGCTTCGACGTCGAGATCGGCGAGGCGGGCGGCGCAATGCACATCTGCATTCCCTATTCGACGCTGGAGCCGATCCGGGAGATGCTGCACTCGTCGGTGCGCGCCGACCAGCAGCAGGCCGACCGCCGCTGGGTGACGCTGCTGACGCAGCAGCTGAAGTCGGCCGACGTCGACATGGTGGCCGAGTTCGCCAGCGCCAACGCGACGCTGCGCCAGCTGATCTCGCTGAAGCGAGGCGATTTCATCGCGCTCGACATGCCCGAGACCGTCACCGCGATGGTCGACCAGGTGCCGATCTTCGCGTGCAACTTCGGCGTGGCCAACGGCCGCTACGCGATCAAGGTGCGCGACATCCTGAGCAAACCCGAAGACATCCTGAAAGGCAGCTGATGACCGACAATCCCCCCCCCGCTCATGACGACGCCGACGCCGACTGGGCGGCCGCCCTCGCCGAGCAGGATGCGGCGGCCGACGCGCTGAGCGGCCAGCCGACCTTCGACATGCCCGCCGGTGGCAATATGAGCGCCGCAGACACCACGGCAGCGCTGTTTCCCCAGCTGAGCGGGGCGCGGACGATCCAGGCGAACAACGAGATCGACATGATCCTGGACATCCCGGTCCAGCTGACTGTCGAACTCGGGCGAACCCGCATCCCGATCAAGCACATCCTGCAGCTCGCGCAGGGCTCGGTGATCGAACTCGATGCGATGGCCGGCGACCCGATGGATGTGCTGGTCAACGGTTGCCTGATCGCGCAAGGCGAGGTTGTTGTCGTCAACGACCGCTTCGGCATCCGCCTGACCGATATCGTGACCCCCTCCGAGCGGCTGCGCCGCATGAACCGAACCTGAGCGGGCCGCGACAATGAGCGCTTCGCTGCTGCCCTCGCTGCTCGCCTTCATCGCGGTGATCGCGATGATTCCCCTGGCGCTGTGGCTGATGAAACGCGGTCAGGCCCTGCGGCCGCGCGCGAGCGGGCCCCTGACGCTGGTCGCAGGTCTGTCGATGGGACCACGAGAGCGGATCGCCGTCGTTCAGGCCGGCGGCCGTTATCTCGTCGTGGGCGTGACTGCGCAGAGCATCAACGTGCTGGGTACCCTCGAAAGCTGGCCAGGGACCGATGAGCAGCAGCCGGACACCGTGGCGCCCGCAGCGCAAGCGGCATCGCTGTTCGCGCGCGTGCTGCGCGGCGTGGATCGTCGAGATGGTCATGACCCTCAGCGCTAGCCGACTGGTCGCTCTCGCCGGCCTGACGCTGCTGCCCTGGGCCGGCGCCGCCGCGCAAGGCATCTTTTCGGTCAACGCGAGCCCGACACCGGGCGGCGGAACCACCTATTCGGTGCCCGTCCAGACCCTGCTGATCTTTACCGCGCTGTCGTTCCTGCCGGCCGTCGTGCTGATGATGACCAGCTTCACGCGCATCGTGATCGTGCTGTCGCTGATCCGGCAGGCCCTGGGCCTGCAGCAGACCCCGCCGAACCAGGTGATCGTCGGCATGTCGCTCTTCCTGAGCTTCTTCGTGATGGCGCCAACTCTCGAGAAGGTGTACCAGGAAGCCTACAAGCCCTACTCGGAACAGCGGATCGGCTTCGAGGAAGCCGTGTCGCGGGGCAGCGGGCCGCTGCGCGAATTCATGGCGCGCCAGACGCGCGAGGCGGATCTGACGCTGTTCGCGCGCATCGCGCGCATCGAACGCTCGACGCCGACCGCCGAGGTGCCGATGCGAGTGCTCGTCCCGGCCTTCGTGACCAGCGAACTGAAGACCGCCTTCCAGATCGGCTTTCTCGTCTTCGTGCCATTCCTGATGATCGACATGATCGTGGCCAGTCTGCTGATGTCGATGGGCATGATGATGGTTTCGCCCGTACTGGTCGCCCTCCCCTTCAAGCTGATGCTCTTCGTGCTCGCCGACGGCTGGAATCTGCTGGTCGGCTCGCTGGTCGCGAGCTTCGGAACCAGCTAAGGACGGACACGCCGATGACCCCCGAGTACGTGGTGACCGTGGGCCGACAAGCCCTGGAACTCATGCTGATCGTGTCGGCGCCCACGCTGCTGGTGGCGCTGGGCGTAGGCCTCGTGGTGAGCCTGCTGCAGGCGGTGACGCAGATCAACGAGTCGACCCTGACCTTCCTGCCGAAGCTGCTCGCGGTGGGCCTCACGCTGGTGCTGGCGGGTCCATGGATGCTGACGATGCTGACCGATTACATCGCGCGAACGCTGACAGGACTGCCCCAGGCGATCGGCGGGAGCTGAGCCCGGACATCAGCATGCTCACGGTCACGGACCAGCAGCTGTTCGCCTGGCTCAGCGCCTTCCTGCTGCCCTTCTTCCGTGTGCTCGGCATGATGTCGAGCGCGCCGGTGTTCTCGAATCGCGCCCTGCCGGCGCGCGTGCGCGTGGCGCTGGCCGCCGCCGTCGCGCTGCTGGTAGCGCCCTTCGCGACCAGCCCGGGGGCACCGCTTCTCGGCACCCCGGCAGGGATCGGCATCGTGGCCCAGGAAGTCCTGGTGGGGCTGACGATCGGTTTCGTGGCGCGCCTGCTCTTCGCCGGTTTCGAGGTCGCCGGCGAGATCATCGGCCTGCAGATGGGCATGTCCTTTGCAGGCTTCTTCGACCCGCAGGCAGGCACCGGCAACCCGGTGGGGCGGGTCATCAACTCGGTGTCGCTGCTCTCGTTCGTGGCGATCAACGGCCCTCTCGCGCTGCTGGCCACGGTGATCGAGAGCTTTCAGTGGATGCCGCCTGGCGGTGACATCGGCACCTTCCTGACGTCACGTTCGCCGGTTCAGCTTGGCGGCGAGATCTTCGCGCTGGGACTCTCGCTCGCCCTGCCCTTCATGGCGATGCTGCTGTTCGTGAACGTGGCCCTGGGCGTGGTGTCTCGGGTGGCGCCTCAGCTCAATCTTTTCGGGGTGGGCTTCCCGGTCACGATCACGGTGGGCATCGCGATGCTCACCGTGGGCTTGCCGATGATCGAGGCGCCGCTCGCGGTACAGCTCGACAGGGTGCTCGCGCACCTGGGTCGCTGAGTTCCGCGACGCCACCTCAGCGCGTGGCTACCGTCGCCCCCGCGGACCGGACCAGCCTGCCGGGACGCTCGCCGGTGAGTTCGTCGTCACGGAGAATCTCGACACCGGCCACGAAGGTGTGCCGATAGCCGCGCGCACGCTGGATGAAACGCTTGCCCCCTGCCGGGAGATCGCGAACGATGGTCGGGCGCAGCAGATCGAGGGTGTCGAAGTCGATCAGGTTCAGGTCGGCTCGCAGTCCGGGGGCGATCAGGCCACGATCGGGCAGGCCGTAGGCCAGCGCATTGCCGCGCGTCTGCTTGGCCACCAGGAACTCCAGCGCGATGCGCTCGCCTCGGCGGCGGTCACGCGCCCAGTGCTTCAGCAGGAACGTGGGGCCCGCGCCATCACAGATCACCCCGACATGCGCGCCGGCGTCGCTGAGTCCCATCACGGTGGCCTCGCTGACCAGCATTTCGCGCACGACATCGAGATTGCCGCCCGAGTAGTTCTCGAAGGGGTGCATCAGCAGCCCCTCGCCCTCCCGCTCGAGCAGCGCAGCCATCGCGAGCGCCCAGACCGTGGTGCCCTCGCGGGCAGCGCGCGCACCGAGGCTGTCGTGCATGTCGGGCTCGTAATCATGCGCATCGTCCATGACGAAGCTGCGTTCGAGCATCCGCTGCATGAAGCGCTCGGCCGGCGTGCCTGTGCGTTCGCTCACGAGCCGCTCGCGCAGCGCAGCGTCGGCGCGCAGCCGTGCCGCGACCTCCCGCGCGGGCAACCCGGTGAGTGCGGCCCATGCCGGGTGATCGAGGAAGGGATGGCGGCTCGCGTCGAAGCCCATCAGGATGCCGATGCCCTTGGCGCCGACCTGTCCGTTCATCGGGAGCCCTGCGGCGCGTCCGGCACGCAGGTGGGCGAGGGTCTCGCGCCAGAGGTCGGGCGCCTTGTCGCTCTGCAGCAGCAGCACCGAGAGCGGCCTGCCGGAGTGCACCGTGGCCTGCCGCAGCAGTTCGAACTCGCCAGGCCCGAAATCGGAGTTCACCTGCAGCACGCCATGGCCTGCGCGCCGCAGGCCTTCGGCGAGCGCGGCGAGCTCGGGCGCATCGGCGGTCATGCTCGGGGTCGGCCGACCATCGGCCGCCCGGTGCTTCGGCGTGCGCGAGGTGCTCACCCCGAGCGCGCCCGCCGCGAGCGCCTCCTCGACGAGCCGGCTCATGCGTTCGAGCTCGGTGGCATCGGGCCGCTCGCGGTGATCGGTGCCGCGTTCGCCCATCACGTAGAACCGCAGCGCGCCGTGGGGCATCTGGGTGCCGATATCGATGGCTCGGGGCATGCGCGCCAGTGCCTGCATGTACTCGGGGAAACTCTCCCAGCAGAAGTCGATGCCCTCGGCGAGCACGGCCTCGGGGATATCCTCGACGCCCTGCATCAGGTTGATGAGGTAGTCGCTGTGGCCCGGCTTGAGTGGCGCGAAGCCCACGCCGCAGTTGCCGAAGACCGCGGTGGTGACACCGTGCCAGCACGATGGGGTGAGCGAGGCGTCCCACGTGGCCTGACCATCGTAGTGGGTGTGGATATCGACGAAACCCGGGGTGAGCAGCAGCCCTTCGGCGCGGATCTCGCGCCGCCCCGAACCGGCGACATCGCCGACCTCGGTGATGACCCCGTCCCGTACGGCCACATCGGCGATGCGCCGAGGGCCGCCCGAGCCGTCGACGAGGGTTGCGGCGCGGATGACGAGATCGTTCATGGACGGGCTCCGTTGAGGCTGAAAGCGTCGATGGTAATGCCGGAAACCGCCGGATGCCGAACCCGGCGGTCCGGGTTCAGAGGGCGTTGTGGCTGCCGTCGCAGAGCGCACCCTTCGCGCTCTGCTTGCAGCCGCAGAACCAGACCTTGCCGGTCTTGTCGGCCTGCCAGGCGACCGGCGTGATGCTGCTTCCCTTGTGCGAGCCGTCGCAGAAGGGTTGCCGGGCGCTGCGCCCGCAGGCGCACCACCAGTAGGTCTTGCCAGCCTCCACCTCGACCGGGTAGGGAGCCTTCTGGGCGATCGTCGTTTCGGGTTTCATGCTTTCCTCGCGCGGACGCGGGGCCAGGCCCCATGCGCGGCCCCGGTGCGACGATGATAGAGCCTGTCGGGGCCAGCGCCCTATCATCGGGAGAAAGCACGATGGACCTGCACTGGATGGGGCTTGGCGCGTTGCGCGCGGAACTCGACGCGGGGCGCCTGAGTTCGCTCGAGCTGACCGATCATCTGCTGGGGCGCATCGTGGGAGCCGACGCCGCGCTCGGCGCCTTCGTGTCGGTCGATGCGGAGGATGCGCGCGCGCTCGCCCGTGCCGCGGACGCGGCTCGCGGCACCGATCTGCCCCGGTCGCCGCTGCACGGGCTGCCGATCGTGCTCAAGGATCTGCTGGACATCCGGGGCCGGGTTTGCACGCTGGGCTCCAAGCGCAACCTCGGGCGTGTAGCCACGACCACCGCGGCCACGGTCGAACGGCTGCTCGCGGCGGGCATGGTGCCGCTGGGCAAGACCCACATGACGGAGTTCGCCTTTGGCGGCTGGGGTACCAACCCGCTGCTCGGCACGCCGCGCAACCCCTGGGACCTGAGCACCCACCGGGTGCCGGGCGGCTCATCGAGCGGTACCGGGGTCGCGATCGCGGCGGGACTCGCTCCGGCGGGTATCGGCAGCGACACCGGCGGCTCCGTGCGAATCCCTGCGGCCTTCAACGGACTCACGGCGCTGAAGGTCACGCACGGTCGCATCAGTCTGCATGGCACCGGCCTGCTCAGCTGGACCTTCGACACCATCGGTCCGATGGCGCGGTGCGTGGAAGACTGCGCACTGCTGCTCGATGCGCTCGCCGGGACCGATCCGCGGGATCCGGCCACGCTCGCGCAGCCGCTCGAGGACTTCGCGCGCGAGCCTCGCGCCGTACGAGGCCTGCGCCTGGCGCTGCCCGACGCCGATCAGTTGCCTGCGTTCACCGACCCCCGCGTCACCGAAGCCTGGCTGGGCGCGGCGCGACGCTTCGAGTCACTGGGCGCGAGTGTCGTGCCGGTGCGGCTGCCGGACTGGTTCTTCGAACTCGCGCCGATGGCCGGGCGGATCATTGCCTCCGAGGCCTATTCGCTGCATGAAGCCTACGTGCACGACCGAACCGTGCCGCTTGGCGAGGCGGTGCGCGGGCGTATCCTGGCCGCCGAAGCCTTCGGCCCGGGCGACTACCCGCGCGAATATCGACGGATGGCCGAGCGCCGGCGAGCATTCGGGACATGGTTCGAGGGCTTCGACGCGATCCTGCTGCCCGCGGTGGCGGTGCCGGCAATCCCGGTGACGCAGGTGGACGAAGCCTCGCCCATCCCGGGCCACCTCACCCGCCCGGTGAATTACCTCGGATTGTGCGCGCTGTCGCTGCCCGCCGGTCTTGCGGGAAACCTGCCGGTGGGCGTGCAGGTGATCGGCAAACCCTTCGACGAACGGATGGTGCTGAGTCTGGGGCGGGCCTACGAGTCGGCCGGGGGCAGCGCCCTGCCGCATCCGGACCTCGGGCAGCTCGGCCTGGGCTGAACCAGGATACCCGGCCCGGCTGGATCCGGGCGCCGGCGCGGGGCTCGCCCCGCGGATCAGCCCTGCCGGCGCCGCCTTTCAGGCGACCGCAGCCAGCGAACGCCGCGCCGCCACCAGGGTGGCATCGACATCGGCATCGGTGTGCGCGCCCGAGAAGAAAAAAGCCTCGACCGGTGACGGAGGCAGGTAAACCCCCTCGTCGAGCATCCGGTGATAGAAGCGCTTGAAGCGCTCGACATCCTGGGCCTGCACATCCGCAAAGCTCGCCGGCGGTGACGCGAGCATGAAGCACCCAGCCATCGCGCCGCGGGACCGCGCGCAGAAGGCGACACCCGTGGCGCGCGCGGCCTCGTTAAGGCCTGCAACCAGTCTTGCGCAGCGCTTCGACACGGCGTCGAACCAGCCGGGCTGGGCGATGATGTCGAGAGTAGCCAGACCGGCCGCCATCGCGAGGGGATTGCCCGACAGCGTGCCCGCCTGATAGACCGGACCGAGCGGGGCCATCAGGTCCATGACGGCAGCGGGCCCGCCGATCGCCCCGACGGGCATCCCGCCGCCGATCACCTTGCCGAAAGCCGAGAGGTCGGGGCGCACGCCGAGCACGGCCTGCGCACCACCGAGCGCCACGCGAAAGCCGGTCATGACCTCGTCGAAGATCAGCAGCGCACCATGGCGCGTGCACAGCTCGCGCAAACCCTCGTGAAAGCCGGGCACGGGTTCGATGAGGTTCATGTTGCCTGCGATCGGCTCGACCATGACGCAGGCGATGTCCTCGGGGTGCTGCGCGAACAGGGCGCGCACGCTGTCGAGGTCGTTGAACTGTGCCACCAGCGTGTGGCGCGCGAGATCGGCGGGAACGCCGGCGGAGCTCGGCGTGCCGAACGCGAGCGCACCCGATCCCGCCTTGACGAGCAGGCTGTCTGCCGTGCCGTGGTAGCAGCCCTCGAACTTGAGGATCTTGCTGCGGCCGGTGTAACCGCGGGCCAGCCGGATCGCGGACATCGCGGCCTCGGTGCCGGAACTCGTGAAGCGCACCTTCTCGACGTGCGGGAAGAGAGTGCAGATGCGCTCGGCGAGCTCGGTCTCCATGACATTGGGGGCGCCATAGGACAAGCCGCGGGTGGCCGCCCGCTGGACCGCAGCCACCACGGACGGGTGCGAATGACCTGCGATCATCGGCCCCCACGAGCCGAGGTAGTCGATGTAGCGACGACCCTCGACATCCCACAGGTAGGCGCCCTCGGCACGGTCGATGAAGCGTGGCGTACCGCCGACGGCGCGGAAGGCACGCACCGCCGAATTGACCCCGCCGACCAGCACGCGCTGGGCGCGCTCGAATTCCGCCGCATTGCTCGTCATGACCTTCGCCCTTTCCGGAAGATGGACGCCGCGTTCATCGGTCTGCGACCGCGGCGAAGGCGCCAGTCTAGCGGAGGGGCTGACACGCGGCGGTGTCAGCGAACGCGATAACGAACGTGAACGAACGCGATCGCCACGCGGGCGCGACGCCATCCGTCGAGGCTGTCAGTCGACGAGTTGCGCCTCGAGCGACCCGAGATCGCCATAATCGGCGACATGCCGCTCGCCGGGGGCGGCCGGAACCGGCACCACGCAGGTGCCTGTGGTGACGATGTCGCCGGCGCGCAGGCCCGGCCCATGATGCGAAAGCTCGTTGGCGATCCAGACGAGGGCGGTGCGAGGGTCACCGAGCACGTTGGCGCCTCGCCCCAGCGCGACCTCGACGCCATCGCGCAGCACCCTGACCGGATGCGCCGCCAGATCGAGCTCACGCCACCGTGCGGGCATCGCGGGCCCGAGCACCAGGCGGCTCGCGCAGGCGAAATCGGCGATCAGTTGCGGTGCACCCACCTGCGCGAAATTCTCGTATCGCGAATCGGGGATCTCGATCGCGGGGTGAAGCGTCGCGACGGCAGCCATCACGTCGTCGCGACCATAGGGCTCGGTGCGCGGCGGCAGGTCTTGCGCCATGCGGAACGCGAACTCGGCCTCGATGACCCGCATGCGATTGCGGCTCATCGGGACCGCGGCGCCCGGCGGCAGGAGCCGGTCGGCCAGCAGCCTGCCGGCAAGTGGACCGTCGACGCCGATATGCTGCTGTCCGGCAAGGCTGGTGGCGGCGATCTTCCAGCCGACCACCGGCTGACCGATCCGCTGCGCGAGCGCGGCCTGCACCGCATAGCCCTGCGCCCGGTCACGCGGCCGACACTGCGCGGGCAGGCCGGGCATGACGCTTTCCTGGCGCCAGGGGACCTCGAGCGCATCGACCGCGGCCGCGAGGACGGCGGCCGCCTCGGACTCAGGCTGGGCGAGCAGCGCCTCGATGTCGGCGGCGATCGCCTCGGGTTCGACCTTCGAGGGATAGCGCCGCACCAGGCTGCCGTCGCGCGCGACCAGGAACTTGGTGAAGTTCCAGGCAACCGGCTTCGCCTCGCCGGTATCGAGCCCGGTGAGCCAGCGCCACAGCGGATGCGCACCCTCGCCGTTCACCTCCACCTTGTCGAACATCGGGAAGCCGACGGCGAAACGCCGCTCGCAGAAAGCGGCGATGGCGGCGGCATCGCCGGGCTCCTGCGCACCGAACTGGTTGCAGGGGAAGCCGAGCACCGAAAAGCCGCGCGCGGCGAATCGCTGCTGCAGCGACTGCAGGCCCGCGTACTGGGGCGTGAAGCCGCACTGGCTCGCGGTATTCACCACCAGAAGCACCTGCCCCGCATAGGTGGCAAGCGCAACCTGTTCGCGGCCGCCCAGGGCCCTCGCATGGAAATCGTGAAGCGTCGGCATGGATCACTCGCGGGAAAACGCCGCCGGATCGTCGGCCCCGCAGGCCTCGACCCGAACCGCGCAGAACTTGAACTCCGGGATCTTGCCATGCGGATCGAGAGCCGGATTCGTGAGCAGGTTGGCCGCGGCCTCCGCATAGGCGAAGGGCACGAATACCGTCGCGCGACCGATGCCCTCGTCGGCCCGCGCCACGAGCACGATGCTGCCGCGGCGCGTGCTCAGGCGCAGGCGCTGACCCGCCTCGATGCCGAGCAGGGAAAGGTCGTCGGGATGGAGGCTCGCGGTGGCCACCGGCTCGATCGCCTCGAGGACGCCCGCCCGGCGCGTCATCGCCCCGGTATGCCAGTGCTCGAGCAGCCGCCCTGTGATGAGGGCGAAGGGATAGTCGGCATCGGGCTGCTCGTCGCCCGGCACGAGTGCGGTGGGTACCAGCCGCGCACGCCCGTCGGGAGTCGGGAAACGCTCGGCGAAGACCACCGGCTCGCCGGGCTGCGACGCATCGGGACAGGGATAGGTCACGCTGCCCTCGCGCTGCAGCCTGACCCACGGGATGCCGCGAATCGAGTCCATGGTCTGGCGCATCTCCTCGTAGACCTCAGCTACCGCGCCGTCGGGCCCGTCGTCGCGATAGGGCCAGACAAGACCGAGTTCGCGGGCCATGCGCCGGATGATCCAGAGGTCTTCGCGCGCCTGGCCGGGCGGTGCGATGGCGGCCCGGCCAAGCTGCACCATGCGATCGGTGTTCGTGAAGCTGCCGGTTTTCTCGGGAAAGGCCGAGGCAGGCAGGATCACATCGGCGAGCACCGCGGTCTCGGTGGGAAAGATGTCCTGGACCACCAGCCATTCAAGCCCGGCGAGCGCCTGGCGGGCATGCGCGAGATCGGGGTCGGACATCGCCGGGTTCTCGCCCATGATGTACATCCCGCGAATGGCGCCAGCTATGGCGGCGTCCATGATCTCGACCACCGTGAGACCGGGACGCGGATCGAGCGGCACCCCCCAGAGCCGCTCGAGCCGAGCGCGGTGCGCATCGTCGCCGACCCGATGGTAATCGGGCAGCATCATCGGGATCAGACCCGCGTCCGACGCGCCCTGCACGTTGTTCTGCCCTCGCAGCGGATGCAGGCCGGTTCCCGGACGCCCGATCTGGCCGGTGATCATCGCGAGGGCGATCAGGCAGCGGACGTTGTCGGTTCCGTGCACATGCTGCGAAACGCCCATGCCCCAGAAGATCATCGAGGCGCGACTGCGGGCATAGCGGCGGGCGACATCACGCAGGGTGTCGGGGGAGATGCCGCAGAGCGGTGCCATCGCCTCGGGACTGCAATCGGCCACGGAGGCCGCAAGCGCCTCGAAATGCGTCGTTCGCTCGCGCACGAAGGCCTCGTCGACCATGCCTTCGGCGATCACGACATGCAGCAGCGCCTGAAGCAGCGCGACATCGGTGTCGGGACGGAACTGCAGGACATGGCCGGCGTGACGCGCGAGATCGGTGCGTCGGGGGTCGGCGACGACGAGATGCGCGCCGCGCCGCACCGCGTTCTTGATGAAGGTCGCGGCCACCGGATGATTGGCCGTGGGATTGGCACCGATGACCAGGATGCACTCGGCGTGCAGCGCATCGGAAACCGGGTTGGAAACCGCGCCCGAACCGAGCCCCTCCAGGAGCGCAGCCACCGACGACGCGTGGCACAGTCGCGTGCAGTGATCGACGTTGTTGCTACCGAAGCCGGTACGCACGAGCTTCTGGAAGAGGTAGGCCTCTTCGTTGCTGCCCTTGGCCGAGCCGAACCCGGCGAGCGCGCCCGGCCCGTCGCGTTCGCGGATGCGCACGAGGCCCGCGCCGGCCAGAGCCAGCGCCTCATCCCAGGATGCCGACCGAAAGTCGTCGCGCCAGTCCGGTGCGATGCCGTCCACGGGCAGCCGCCGGGGCCGTCCTGGCAGACGCACCAGCGGCTCCGTGAGCCGCTGGGGGCTGTGAACATAGTCGAAGCCGAAACGACCCTTGACGCAGAGGCGTCCGCGATTGGCCGGACCGTCGCGTCCCTCGACCCTGCGGATACGGCCGTCGGCCACCACCCACGAGAGCTGGCAGCCGACGCCACAGAACGGGCACAGGGAATCGACCGCCCGCTCATCCGGACGAAGCAGCGCCGGCTCGCCGCCATCCGGCCCCCCGAGCGGCAGACGCGGCGCGAGTGCCCCGGTCGGGCAGGCCTGGACGCACTCGCCACAGCCCACGCAGCTCGACGCCCCCATCGGGTCATCGAGATCGAAGACGATCCGCGCCGCATCGCCGCGCCCGGCGTAGCCGATAACGTCGTTCACCTGCTCCTCGCGGCAGGCGCGCACGCAACGCCCGCACTGGATGCAGGCGTCGAGCCGCACCGCGATCGCAGGGTGCGAGAGATCGGCCTGCGGCTGCACGCGCGGCTCGAAGCGCGCCACGCGCGCTCCGGTGGCCTCGCGCCAGCGCGCGAGCTCACTGTCGGGCTGCGGATCGGGCACGTCGGCGAGCAGCAGCTCGATCACCGTGCGCCGCGCCGCGCTCGCGCGGACGCTGTCGACGCGAACCTTCATGCCAGCGGTCGGGAAGCGGCAGCACGAAGGCGCGAGCACGCGCTCGCCCTCGATCTCGACGACGCAGGCCCGACAGTTGCCGTCGGCCCGATACCCGTCCTTGAAGCAAAGGTGCGGGATCGCGACCCCGTGACGCTGCGCCGCCTGCAACAGCGTCTCGCCCGCGACCGCGACGACCGGTCGATCGTCGAGTTCGAAGGCGATGGTGGCGGCAGTCGTCGGCAACGCGGCGCTCATGCGAGGCTCCGCGGCGCGTCCGCACCGATCTCGTGCCCGAAGTGGCGCATCACGCCCAGCATCGGATTGGGCGCGGCCTGACCGAGTCCGCAGATCGAGGCATCGGCCATGACCGTCGCGAGTTCGCCCAGCAGTGCCTGGTCCCAGGCCGGCGCCGCGAGCAGAGGCTGCAGTTTGGCGGTGCCGACGCGGCAAGGCGTGCACTGACCGCAGGACTCGTCGCGAAAGAATCGCATCATGGAGGCGGCAGCGTCGCGGGCACGATCAACCTGCGACAGCACGATCACGGCTGCCGAGCCGATGAAGCAGCCGTGGGGTTGCAGGGTATCGAAGTCGAGGGGCAGGTCGGCAAGACTCGCCGGCAGGATGCCGCCCGACGCGCCGCCAGGCAGGTAGGCATGGAGACGATGCCCGGGAGCCATCCCGCCGCAGTGCTCGTCGACGAGTTCGCGCAGCGAGATTCCCGCGGGCGCGATCTTCACCCCTGGCTCGCGGACGCGGCCCGATACCGAAAACGCGCGCAGACCGCGTCGGCCGCGTCGGCCATGCGCGGCGAACGCGGCAGGACCGTGCGCGAGGATGCGCTGCGCCCAGACCAGCGTCTCGACGTTGTTGACGAGCGTGGGCCGCCCGAAGAGCCCGACCTCGGCAACATAGGGGGGACGCAGCCGCGGGGCTCCGCGCCGACCTTCGATGGACTCGATGAGGGCGCTCTCCTCGCCGCAAATGTAGGCACCCGCGCCACGACGCAGATGCAGCTCGGGCATCGCCGAGGCGGGCAGCGGGGGGTCGGCGCGCAGCTGCGCGAGCTCGTGCTCGAGCATCGCGCGCAGGCCGGCGTATTCGTCGCGCAGGTACACGTAGCACGCGCTCGCCCCGACCGCCCAGGCGGCGATCAGCATGCCCTCGAGGAAGGCCTGCGGCTCGGTCTCCAGAAAGTGGCGGTCCTTGAAGGTACCAGGCTCGCCCTCGTCGGCGTTGACGACCATCAGCCGCGGGCCGGGCTGGCCAGCGACGATGCGCCACTTGCGTCCGGTGGGAAAGCCCGCACCACCCATGCCCCGCAACCCGGCTGCCTCCAGCGCGGCGAAGACCGACTCGGGATCACGAGCTTCGTCATGCAGCGTCCGCAGGACGCGCCAGCTCGGGTCGGCATCCGCACGCGCCGCGCCCGTCCCCCCGGGGACCGGACAGCGGCCGGCATCGCCATCGGGGGCGGCACGCACGGCATCCACCACGGCGAGCACCGGGCCGAGCGCGGCGGGCGCCACCGGTCGCTGCCCGACGACCACCGCGGGCGCGGTCGCGCAACGGCCGACGCAGGGCACGCGCTGCACCCGGGTCTGCGCGCCGAGGCTCGTGCGCAGCGCCTCAGCGAGGGCATCGGCGCCCGCCATCGCGCACGACAGCGAGTCGCAGACCCGCACCGTCAGAGCCGGCGGCGGGGACTCGCCATCGGCGAGCACATCGAAGTGATGATAGAAGGTCGCGACCTCGTAGACCTCGGCTGGCGCGATCCGCAGGGCGTCGGCCAGCGCCACCAGGTACGGCGGCTGGAGGCAGCCGTGGGCATCCTGCAGCCGATGCAGGTATTCGATCAGCAGATCGCGGCGCAGTGTTTCCCCGCCCAGCAGCCGGCGCAGCGATTCGCGGGCGAGCGGATCGACCGCGCGGCCCTTCGGGCGCCCGGGGCGCCGGCGGAAGTGAACGGGCTGTTCCATCGTCGGGATCCTACCCGAGCCTTCTCTCGGATGCTTCAGCGCCGATCGATCGGTGTTACCGGTATCGCCCGCGATACCCGCGCGGTCGGCCAGCGGATCAGAGATCGATCTCGACGCTCGTCAGATGCTCGGCGACCTCGACGGGCCAGCCGAGCTGCTCCCCGATGCGCTGGCGCAGGGTGTCGGCGGCCTCGGGATCACCATGCACCAGCCAGGTGCGACCGGGTGCCCGCCGCGCGGTGCGCAGCCAGTCGATCAGTTCGTCGGCATCGGCATGCGCCGACCAGGCGTCGATCTGGCTGACCGCGGCTCGGACCGGATGCCAGGCACCGTGGATGCGCACCTCGGTCGCTCCACCGACAAGATGCGCCCCACGCGTCCCGCCGGCCTGGTAGCCGACGAAGACGATGCGGTTGCGCGGATCGGGTGCCATCGCCTTGAGGTGGTGGAGCACCCGACCTCCGGTGGCCATGCCGCTGGCCGCGATGATCACGCAGGGCATGCGCAGCTGCGCGAGCGCCTTCGACTGCTCGGGCGTGTTGACCAGACTCGCGACCCCGCACATCGCACGGCAATCGGCAACGCTCAGGCGATGCAGCCGGCGGTAACGGCGGTACAGCGCGGTCGCGTCGATCGCCATCGGCGAATCGAGGAATACCGGCAGGTCGGGGATCTCGCCGCGGGCCTTCAGGCGCGCGAGCGCGAGCATCACCACCTGCGCGCGCCCGACCGCGAACGACGGGATCAGGACCGAGCCCCCGGCAGCAGCGGCTTCGCGGATCGTGCGGGCGAGCACCTGCTCGGTGACATCCGGCGCATGACGACGGTTGCCGTAGGTGGACTCCAGCAGCAGCCAGTCGGCGCTGTCGAGACGCGCGGGTGCCCGCATGATCGGGTCATCGGGGCGCCCGAGATCGCCCGAGAACACGAGCGTGCGCCCGCCTCGCTGCAGCCGCACACTGGCGGCGCCCAGCAGGTGACCTGCGGGCGTGAGGATCGCCTGGAGTCCCTCGCCAAGATCGAGCGGATCGCCGTAATCGAGCGTACGGAACTGCGCCAGCGCCCGCCGGGCGTCTTCGACGGTGTAGAGCGGCTCGGCGGGCTGGTGCTTCGAGAAGCCGTGACGGTTGGCGAATCGGGCCTCCTCCTCCTGCAGATGGGCGCTGTCGGCGAGGAGGATCTCGCAGAGGTCGCGCGTCGCCGGCGTGGCGTAGATCGGGCCCCGGAAACCATCGCGCACCAGCGCGGGAAGCCAGCCGCTGTGGTCGAGATGCGCGTGACTGAGGATGACGGCGTCGATGCGCCGGGGCGCGACCGGCAGGGGCTGCCGGTTGCGCAGGCGCAGCTGCTTGAAGCCCTGGAACAGGCCGCAGTCGACGAGCAGCGTGCGCCGCCCCTGCTGGAGCAGGAAGCGCGACCCCGTGACCGTGCCCGCCGCGCCGGCGAAGGTGAGCTTCATGCGTGCATCCCGGGCCCCGCGGCGGCGGCGCTACTGGAAGAAATCCTTGACCTTGTCCATCCAGCCCTTCGACTGCGGGCTGTGCTTGGGATCCTGCAGCGTGGTCTCGAACTCGCGCAGCAGCTTCTTCTGACGGTCGTTCAGGCGCACCGGCGTCTCGAGCGACACATGGGCGTAAAGGTCGCCCGGGTAGCTCGAGTGGTAACCCTTGATGCCCTTGCCTCGAAGACGAAAGGTCTTGCCGCTCTGCGTGCCCTCGGGCAGCTCGATCTCGGCTCGCCCGTGCAGCGTGGGCACCTGGACCTTGCCGCCAAGGGCTGCCGTCACGAAGGAGATCGGGATCTCGCAATGGAGATCGTCGCCCTCGCGCTGGAACACCGAGTGCTCCTTGACCTTGATCTCGACGTAAAGATCACCGGGCGGCCCGCCATTGACCCCCGGCTCCCCGTTGCCCGACAGCCGGATGCGCATGCCATCGTCGATGCCGGCGGGGATCTTGACCTCGAGCGTGCGTGCCTTCTTGATGCGGCCCGCGCCGTCGCAGGCGCTGCAGGGCTCGGCGATCACCTTGCCGCGACCATGGCAGGTCGGGCAGGTCTGCTGAATCGAGAAAAAGCCCTGCTGCAGTCGCACGGTACCTTGACCGTTGCAGGTGCCGCACACCTTGGGCCGGGTTCCCGCCTTGGCACCCGAGCCGCTGCAGGTCTCGCAGGACTCCCAGCTCGGCACCCGGATCTCGGTGGCGAATCCCCCCGCGGCCTGCTCGAGGGTGATCTCCATGCCGTAGCGCAGGTCGGCTCCGCGATAGACGTTGCTGCGCCCGCCTCCGCCCCCGCCGCGCCCCTGACCGAAGATGTCGCCGAAGATGTCGCCGAAGACATCGGCGAAGCCGCCGCCGCCGCCGCCCGCCGGCCCCGCGGCACTCGGATCGACGCCCGCGTGCCCGAAGCGGTCGTAGGCCTCGCGCTTGCGAGCATCGGAAAGCACCTCGTAGGCCTCCTTGGCCTCCTTGAACTTCTCCTCGGCTCCCTTGTCGTCGGGATTGCGGTCGGGGTGAAACTTCATCGCCAGCTTGCGATAAGCCTTTTTCAGCTCCTCATCGCTGGCGTTCTTGGCAACCCCCAGAACCTCGTAGAAATCACGCTTGGCCATTCCGTTCATCCCCTGTCAGCGCCCTAACGCCGACGACCGCTGGCCGTTCGCACGGGCAGCGGTCGCCGGGGCAGGCAGCCGGCTGATCAACCGCGCTTCACCTCGCGGAAGTCGGCATCGACCACATCGTCGTCCTTGCGGCGCGCATCGCCTGCCGCCCCCGCGCCGCCGCCAGCGGCACCGGCACCACCGGCCGCACCAGCCGCTCCAGCCGCGTCACCCTGCTCGGCCTGCATCTTGGCGTACATCAGTTCGCCGAGTTTCTGCGACGCGGTGGCGAGCTCCGCGGTGCGCTTGTCGATAGCATCCTTGTCCTCGCCCTTCAGGGCCTCCTCGAGCGCCTTGACGGCGTCGTCGATGCGGCCCTTGTCCTCGTCGCCGATCTTGTCGCCGTACTCGGTGAGCGACTTGCGCACCGAGTGCACCATCGCCTCGCCCTGGTTTCGCGCATTCACCAGCTCGACCCGCTTGTGGTCCTCGGCGGCGTTGATCTCGGCGTCCTTCACCATCTTCTGGATCTCGGCCTCGGACAGCCCGGAATTGGCCTTGATGGTGATCTTGTTCTCCTTGCCGGTGGCCTTGTCGCGAGCCGACACGTGCAGGATCCCGTTGGCGTCGATATCGAAGGCGACCTCGATCTGCGGCATGCCTCGCGGCGAGGGCGGGATGCCTTCCAGGTTGAATTCGCCGAGCAGCTTGTTGCCCGCGGCCATCTCGCGCTCGCCCTGGAAGACCTTGATGGTGACCGCAGGCTGGTTGTCCTCGGCGGTCGAGAAAACCTGCGCATGCTTGGTCGGGATCGTCGTGTTGCGCTTGATCATCGCGGTCATGACCCCGCCCAGCGTCTCGATGCCCAGAGACAGCGGCGTCACGTCGAGCAGCAGCACGTCCTTGCGATCACCCGACAGCACCGAACCCTGCACGGCGGCCCCCACGGCCACGGCCTCGTCCGGGTTGACGTCCTTGCGCGGCTCCTTGCCGAAGAACTCCTTGACCGCCTCCTGGACCTTCGGCATCCGGGTCATGCCACCGACCAGGATCACATCGTCGATGTCGGAGGCCTTCAGGCCGGCATCCTTCAGCGCGAGCCGGCAGGGCTCGACGGTGCGGGCGATCAGATCGTCGACCAGCGCCTCGAGCTTGGCGCGGGTCAACTTCATGTTGAGGTGCTTCGGACCCGAGGCGTCGGCGGTGATGTAGGGCAGGTTGAGATCGGTCGCCTGGCTCGAGGAGAGCTCGATCTTGGCCTTCTCGGCCGATTCCTTGAGTCGCTGCAGCGCCAGCACGTCCTTGGAGAGGTCGACGCCCTGATCCTTGCGGAACTCGCCGATCAGGTAGTCGATGATGCGCTGGTCGAAGTCCTCGCCGCCAAGGAAAGTGTCGCCGTTGGTCGACAGCACCTCGAACTGCTTTTCGCCATCGACGTCGGCGATCTCGATGATCGACACGTCGAAGGTGCCGCCGCCCAGGTCGTAGACGGCGATCTTGCGGTCCTTGCCGGCGGCCTTGTCGAGGCCGAAGGCGAGCGCCGCCGCGGTCGGTTCGTTGATGATGCGCTTGACTTCCAGGCCCGCGATGCGACCGGCGTCCTTGGTGGCCTGCCGCTGGCTGTCGTTGAAGTAGGCCGGCACCGTGATGACCGCCTCGGTGACTTCCTCGCCGAGGTAGTCCTCGGCGGTCTTCTTCATCTTGCGAAGCACCTCGGCCGATACCTGCGGCGGCGCCAGCTTGCGGTCGCGCACACCGACCCAGGCGTCGCCGTTGTCGGCCTTGACGATGCCGTAGGGCATCAGGTCGATGTCCTTCTGGACTTCCTTCTCGTCGAACTTGCGTCCGATCAGTCGCTTGACGGCGTACAGCGTGTTGCGTGGATTGGTGACGGCCTGCCGTTTCGCGGGCGCGCCCACCAGGATTTCACCGTCTTCCATGTAGGCGATGATGGACGGGGTGGTGCGAGCGCCCTCGGCGTTTTCGATCACCTTGGGCTGGCCGCCCTCCATGATCGCGACGCAGGAGTTGGTGGTGCCCAGGTCGATGCCGATGATCTTTGCCATGTTGTCTTTTCCTTGTCGGGAATCCGGGATTCGGGTTGAGGTCTAGATGCGCCTCGCGGGCCGGAATTCAAGGCGCCGCGACCGGGACATCGGACCGGCAGCCGCTTACTGGGCGACCACGACCAGCGCGGGGCGCAGCACCCGATCGTTGAGGAGATAACCTTTCTGGAGCACCGAGACGACATGCCCCGCGGCGGTCGGCGGCTGGCTTGCCGATGCGGGTACCGCGGAGATCGCCTGATGCCGGTTGGGGTCGAAGCGCTCGCCGACCGGGTCGATGGCGACGATTCGGTTGCGCTCGAAGGCCGTTGCCAGCTGGCGCAGCGTGGCGTCGACGCCTTCGCGCAGGCTCTCGACGGTCGGCGCGCCGACCGAAAGCGCCATCTCGAGGCTGTCGCGAACCGGCAGCAGACTTTCGGCGAAGCCCTCGAGCGCGAACTTGTGGGCGCGTGAGATGTCTTCCTGGGCGCGGCGACGGATGTTCTCCATCTCGGCGCGAGCCCGGACGAACTGGTCGTAGAACTCGTCGGCCCGCGCCTTGGCCGCGGCGAGTTGCGCCGCGGGATCACCGTCGCCGGCGTGCGCCGCGACGCCCTCGGGAGGCACCGGCACCTCGGGCTGCTGGTCATGCGGATCGGCCATCCGCTTCTCCTTTTTCTTTGGACAATCAGAGGCTTGCGGCAGAAGCCGCAAAAGCAGCCACCGACATGGGGGCGCTGACGCGGATTTCAAGTCCACAGGCGCACCGGGCTCTGCCCGGCGCACGGCGCGATTCAGAAGGGACAGCCGGCGGCTTTCGCCCGGGCCAGACGCTCGGCCAGCCGGGCATCGGCCTGTGCCTGCGCGGGCGCATCGGGCATGGCCGTCGGCCAGCCCTGCAGGTGGCGCTGCGCCAGCGAACCCAGCGCCTGCGCGAACGCCGGACTGTCGTTGAGGCAGCCGATGTAGCGGAACCCGTGCCCGCCGGCGCTCTCGTAGGTCTCGCGCCCCTCGATCGCGATCTCCTCGAGCGTCTCGAGGCAATCGGCGACGAAGCCGGGACAGATCACGTCCAGACGCCGGGTGCCGCGGCCACCGAGCTCACGCAGCACGGCTTCGGTGTAGGGCTGCAGCCAGCGCGCCCGCCCGAGGCGGCTCTGAAAACTGACGCGCCAGCGCCCGCCCGGCAGGCCGAGCGCCTCGGCGAGCAACCGCGCGGTGACCAGGCACTCGCAATGATAGGGATCGCCCTGCAGCAGCGTGCTCTCGGGCACGCCGTGGAAACTCATCAGCAGCTGCTCGGGCTCGCCTTCGCGCGCCCAGTGTTCCCGCACGCGCGCGGCCAGCGCCGCGATGTAGCCGGGATCGTCGTGGAAGTGCTTGATGGTGCGCAGCTCCGGCGGATTGCGCCACGTGGCGAGCTCGTGCATCACGGCATCGAGGGCGGTGCCGACGCTCGAACCGGCGTACTGCGGATAGAGCGGCAGCACCAGCAGGCGGGCGAGATTGCGCTCGCGAAGGCCGCGCAGCACCGAGGGAATCGAGGGCTCCCCGTAGCGCATCGCGAGCGCCACCTCGACGCGATGCCCGGCAGCCTCGAGCGCGGCACCGAGCAGCGATGCCTGCTGCCTGCTGTGGACCGCCAGCGGCGAGCCTTCGGGGCTCCAGATGGTCGCGTATTTCGCGGCCGAGCGCGCCGGCCGGGTGCGCAGGATGATGCCGTGCAGGATCGGCAGCCACACGATGCGGGGAATCTCGATCACCCGCGGATCCGACAGGAACTGCGCGAGGTAGCGTCGCACCGGGGCCGGCTCGGGGGCCTGGGGCGTGCCGAGCTGCACCGCGAGGACCGCGGTGGTCTCGGGCTGGTCGTGGCGAAAGACGTCCGCCGCGCTGAAACGGCCCATTCAGGTCCGCCAGTCCGGAGGGCGCTTCTCGATGAAGGCCTGCACGCCCTCGAGTGCCTCGGGCGCCATCATGTTGCAGGCCATCGTCTGGCCGGCGAGCTGGTAGGCGGCATCGATGCCCATCTCGAGCTGCCGGTAGAAAAGCCCCTTGCCGGCGGCGATCGCGACCGCGGGCTTGGCGAGGATCGATCGGGCGAGCGCGCCGATCTCGTCGTCGAGCCGCTCGAGCCGCACGACGCGGTTGACCAGACCCCGCTCGAGCGCCTGCTGCGCATCGATGAACTCGCCGGTGACGAGCATCTCGAACGCGGCCTTGCGCCCCAGGTTGCGAGACAGCGCGACCGCCGGCGTCGAACAGAACAGGCCGAGGTTAACGCCGGAGACGGCAAAACGAGCCTGGTCGGCGGCCACCGCGAGGTCGCACATCGCCACCAGCTGGCATCCAGCCGCGGTGGCGGTGCCGTGGACGCGGGCGATGACCGGCTGGGGCATCGACTGGATGCGCGCCATCAGACGCGAGCAGTCGGCAAAAAGGCTCTGGTAGAAGGCAAGCGACGGCTGCGCGCGCATCTCGCGAAGATCGTGACCGGCGCAGAAGGCCTTGCCGGCCGCGGCGATGACGACCACCCGTATCGCCGGATCGGCTGCGATGCGGTCGAGCGTGGCGCGAAGCTCGGCCATCATGGCCGACGATAGCGCGTTGTACTGCGCCGGACGATTCATCGTGAGGGTCGCCACCCCGGCATCGGTGGCGACGGCAAGCAGCGGCTCGGCGGTGCTGTCGAGGGGCACGGCGGACATCTTTCTGACTCCGGGGGTCGCGATCCGCGATGCTATCGCGTTTGCGCCCGCGGTCCCGCGGAACCCCCCGAACGCAGTCCGACCGGCGACCGCCACCGGCCGTCGGCGATCGCCCGCGGCACCCGGTCGGGCGACCGGACGGCGGTTTACACTCGACCGGCTATTGCCCCAACGCTCGACCTCGAGCCCGACCCGCAAGCGACGACCCATGCTCGACAAGATCCAGGCGGCAGCCTCCCAGGTGGGGCGTATCGTCGTCGGCAAGCAGCCGCAGATCCGGCTGGCGCTCGCCTGCCTGCTCGCACGCGGGCATCTGCTGATCGAGGACCTGCCCGGCGTCGGCAAGACCACGCTCGCCCATGCGCTCGCGATCTCGCTGGGTCTGCAGTTCAGCCGGATCCAGTTCACCAACGACCTGCTGCCGGCCGACATCACCGGGGTTTCGGTCTTCGATCGCGAGCGCTCGGGCTTCGTATTCCACCCCGGCCCGGTGTTTTCGCAGGTCCTGCTGGCCGACGAGATCAACCGAGCCTCCCCAAAAACGCAGAGCGCGCTGCTCGAGGCCATGGAGGAACGCCAGGTGTCGGTGGAGGGCAAGCCGCAGCGCCTCACCGATCCGTTCTTCGTGATCGCCACACAGAACCCGAGCGATCAGATCGGCACCTTCCCGCTGCCGGAATCGCAGCTCGATCGATTCCTGATGTGCATCGAGCTCGGCTACCCCGACCCGAAGGCCGAGCGGGCCCTGCTCGCCGGCCAGGATCGGCGCGACATGGTCCAGAAGCTCGAGCCGGTCATGGGCCCGGCGGACCTGCTCGCCGCCCAGCGCGCGGTGCGCGCGATTCGCTGCGGCGAGCCGATCCTCGACTACCTGCAGAATCTGCTCACCTTCAGCCGGCGTTCACCGGTGCTCGCCGAAGGTCTCAGCCCCCGGGCGGGGCTCGCGCTGATGCAGGCGGCACGCGCCTGGGCGATGCTCGATGGCCGCAATCACGTGCTGCCCGACGACGTGCAGGCGGTGATCACCGCGGTTGCGGGCCATCGGCTGCGCCCGGCCAAGGGATCGGCCGGATCGCACCGTGCCCGCGCCGAGCTCGTCGCGGGCATCGTCAAGGGCGTCGCGGTGCCTTGAACACCCACGCCGAGCCCTGGATGCAGCGGCTCACGGCGCGCCTGGCGGGCCGCCGGGGACCGCATCACGGCGCGCTGACCCTCGCGCAGCGCAACGTGTTCGTGCTGCCCACGCGAGCGGGCATGCTGTACGCCCTCGTGCTGCTCGCGATGCTGATCGCCTCGATCAACTACGCGCTCTCGCTCGGCTTCATGCTGACCTTCCTGCTCGGCGCGGTCGCGGTGGTGGCGATGCTGCATACCTTCCGCAACCTGTCGGCGCTCGAAATGCGTGCGGGGCGCCTCGAACCGGTCTTCGCCGGCGCGCATGCCGAACTGCAGGCGAGCCTGCTGGAGCGGCGAGGCACCGAGCGTTTCGCCCTCGAGCTGCAGGCGCGTACCGGCGGGCTGGTCTCGGTCGACATCGCGGCTGGCGCGGAACAGGGTATCGCCCTCGCGTGGCCCGTCGCCGAGCGAGGCCGTCATCCGTTGCCCGCCATCCGCGTGGCCACCCGCTTCCCGCTCGGGCTGTGGCAAGCCTGGGCGTGGTGGCATCCCGCGGGCAGCCTGATCGTCTACCCCGCGCCGGAACGCCCGGCGCCGCCGCTGCCACCGAGTCGCGAGGCGGGACAGGGGGAAAGCCAGGCAGGACATGGCGACGAGGACCTCGCCGCCCTGCGACCCTACGCGCCGGGCGACCCGCCGCGGCGCATCGCCTGGAAGGCGGTCGCCCGCAGCGCGAGCGACATGCTGCTCGTCAAGCAGTTCGAGGGGGCGGGCGGCGGCGAACTGCTGCTCGACTGGCATGCCATGCCTCCCGCGATGGCTGCGGAGGCAAGGTTGTCGCGACTCGCGGCCTGGGTACTCGAGGCCGACAGCCAGGGCTTGCGCTGGGGGTTGCGGCTTCCCGGCCAGCTGTTGCCGCTCGACGCCGGGCCGGCGCACCGTGAGCGCTGCCTCGAGGCGCTCGCGCTCGCCAGGGTCTAGACCGATGCGCCGGACCGACGAAACCGACGGCCATTCCGCCCGCGCCGCCCGGCGCCCTGCGGCGCTTCGGCTGTCGCTGCGTGCCCTCGGCGGGCAACTCGGCGAGCAGTGGGAACGCGATCGCCGCGACACGCTGTTCTTGATGGGTGCCGTGCTGCTGGCCGTCGTGCCCACCTTCTGGCTGCTGCCCTGGTGGGCGAGCACCGGCTTCGGCGTGCTCTTCGCGTGGCGCCTGGGTCTGGTGTTCTCGGGACGCTGGCTGCCGCGCGACTCGGTGCGCTGGGTCGCGGCCATCGCCTGCACGGCCGCGGTCTGGGCGCACTATCGCACGCTGCTCGGACGAGAGCCCGGCGTGGTGCTGCTGGTGCTCTTCCTCGGACTCAAGCTGATGGAGATGCGCGCCCGACGCGATCTCTTCGTCGTGATCTTCCTGTGCTTCTTTCTGCTGACCACCAGCTACTTCCATTCCCAGTCGATCGTCTCGGCGGCGATGACGCTCGCAGCGGTGCTCGCGCTCGTCAGCGCGATGCTCACGATGCACTTCGGACGGCGCGAACAGCCGATCACGAGGCGCCTGCGCAGCGCCTCGGCTCTGCTGCTGCAGGCCCTGCCGATCGCGGCGCTGATGTTCGCCCTGTTTCCGCGAGTCCAGGGCCCGCTGTGGGGGTCGCTCGACGACATGCCGAGCGCACGTACCGGCCTGTCGGAATCGATGCAGCCCGGCGGCATCTCGCGCCTGAGCAACTCGGACGAACTCGCGTTTCGCGTCGAGTTCGAGGGAGACGTCCCCGAACTGTCGCAGCTCTACTGGCGCGGCCCGGTGTTCGGCAGCTTCGACGGGTCCGCATGGCGCGAACTGCAGCGCCCGCTGGTACCGCTGCCGCTGCCGGCGGTCACGGCAGGCGACGGGGAAGCGCTCGGCTATCGCATCACGCTGGAGCCGCATCAGCGCACCTGGCTGTTCGCGCTCGACCTGCCGGTATCGGCCGGCGAACTCCCCTCGGGACTGCCGCTGCTGCGCCATGACCTGCAGCTGATCGCCCGCGATCGCATCGGCGAGCGGGTTCGCTATCGCCTGAGCTCGCAGCTCGACTACCGTGTCGGCCTCAACGAGACCCGCCTCAGCCGGCAGAACTGGCTGGAGCTGCCGCCCGGCTACAACCCGCGTACCCTCGCGCTGGCGCAGCGCTGGCGCAACGAGGAGCCCGACGACGCGCGGCTGGTCGCCCGTGCGCTCGCGATGTTCGGCGAGGCGCCCTTCCGCTACACGATGAACCCGCCGCTGCTCGGGCGCGACAGCGTCGATGCCTTCCTTTTCGAGACCCGCGCCGGCTTTTGCGAGCACTATGCGAGCGCTTTCGCGGTACTGATGCGTGCGCTCGACATCCCATCGCGGATCGTCACCGGCTACCATGGCGGAGAGCTCAACCCGGTGGATGGGGTCTGGCAGGTGCGGCAGGCCGATGCCCACGCCTGGGCCGAGGTCTGGCTACCCGAGCAGGGCTGGGTACGCGTCGACCCCACGGCCGCGATCGCGCCGCAGCGCATCGAACGTGGGAGCCGGACGGTGCGCGCCGCCGAGACCTCGACCTCGCCCGCGGCCTTCGACGCGCTGCGCCTGCGGCTCGATGCGCTGTCGAACCTGTGGAACCAGTGGTTCCTGTCCTACGACCGAGGCCGGCAGCAGCGCCTGCTGGCATCCCTGGGACTGGCGATCGACGACTGGCAGGAGCTGGCGGGGCTGATGGCGGTGGCGCTGGCACTGCTGATCGGCGCGGTCGCCCTGATCACACTGCGCCCGCGTCGTCCGCGCGACCCGCTGCAGCGCAGCTACGCCGACTTCTGCACCCGGCTCGCCGCGGCCGGCGTGATCCGCGAAGCGCACGAGACGCCGCTGCAGCTGCTCGACCGTGCGGCCAGGCTGCTCGAGCCGCGGGCCTTCGGCCAGGCCGAGGGCATCGTGACGCTCTACAACCGGCTGCGCTACGGCGAGCCCGGCGCGCCGGCGGCGCGCGACATGGCAGACTTGCGCACCCGGATCCGAGCCTTCGAACCCTGATGCACGCCGCAAGCAGCCTCCTCGCCGAAACGCCAACGCTCGCCTTCCCCTCACCCGCCTCATCGGGCCGCCACACACCGGCCGCTGCATGGTTGCGCCGACGCATCGCCGCGGCGGCCGCCTTCGCCGCCGCGCTCGCGCTGGCGGGCGGCGCGATCATGGCACCCGGCGATGCCACTGCGGCAGCCACCGGCGCCAGCGCAACCCCGGCCGACAAGGCACGGCCGGCCCCCCGACGCGCGTCCGCGCAGCCCGCTCCCGCGCGCAAGGCGGCCCCCTCGGCGCAGCGCAATGCTCGCCCGAGCCGGGCCCCGGCCGCCGCCGGCGCGACCGCGGCGGCCGCCACCGCCGTGGCCGTGGCCGGCGAGGACCTGCTGCGCCGGCCCGCCCTGCAGGAACTCGTGCGAACCCTGGTCGACGAGCATCGCTTCGACGAGGCCGAGCTGCGCGCGCTGTTCGGCAAGGTGCGCCGGGTGCCCGAGGTGCTGCGCCTGATCGCGCCGCCTCCGCCGGGCTTCCGGCGCTCGTGGAGCGCCTACCGCACCCGCTTCATCGACCCGCTGCGCATCCGCGAGGGCGTACGTTTCTGGGGCGAGCATGAAGCCACGCTCGCGCGCGCGCAGCAGCGCTTCGGCGTGCCTGCCGAGATCATCGTCGCGATCATCGGCGTCGAAACGATCTACGGCCGCGTGATGGGCGAGTTTCGCGTGATCGATGCGCTGACCACCCTCGGACTCGAGGATCCGCGCCGGGCCGCGTACTTCCGCGACGAGCTCGCGGAGTTCCTGCTGCACACGCGCGAGGCCTCGATCGACCCGCTCTCGGTGCGAGGATCCTATGCTGGCGCGACCGGCATCCCGCAGTTCATGCCGGCGAGCATCCGGCGCTTCGCGGTCGACTTCGACGGCGACGGCGCCATCGACCTGCGCCGCAGCAGCGCCGACGCGATCGGCAGCGTAGCGCGCTTTCTCGCCGAGCATGGCTGGCGGACAGGCGAGGCCTCCCATTTCGAGGTCGAGATCGACGATGCAGCGCGGGCGCAGGCGCTCATCGATGGCGGCATCGAGCCGAGGGTCCGACCTGGCGAGCTCGCGTCGCACGGCTTGCGCGCCAGAGGCTGGATACCGTCGGAGATGCCGCTCGCGCTGATCGACCTGCCCGACGGCGATGGCCCGACCCGTTACCTGCTCGGTGGGCCAAACTTCTACGTCGTGACCCGCTACAACCGGTCGAATTTCTACGCGATGGCGGTGCTCGAGCTCGCCGACACGCTGCGGACCAGCCGGGCGCGCTGAGCGAACGGCCGATCGGCGCGGCCGCCGGTCGGCCGGACCGCCCGCGCCGCAACCCCGACAACGCGCTCAGCCCCCGGGCTGCGGCGGCGCGTAGACAGGGGTCGGCAAGCCCTCGAAACGCGCCTTCAGCTGCAGCCCGAGCAGCAGCGAGTAGAAGCGCGACTGCTGCAGGTTGCCGCCATGGAACCACAGGCCCGGCTGGGCGGTGGGCTTCCACATGTTGCGCAGCTCCCCCTCCCAGGGGCCCGGGTCGTAGCGGGTGCCGGAGCCCAGCCCCCAGCAAAGCCCGACCCGACGCGCGACCTGCGGCGAGATCAGGCGTTCGACCCACTCGTTCATCGGCCCGTAGCCGGTCGCGTAGACGATCAGGTCGGCGGGCAGCTCCTCGCCGGTGGACAGGCGCACCGAGCGCTCGCCGATCGCCGTGACCTCGACGGGGCTGCGCAGTGCGACACTGCCGTTGGCGATCAGCTCGGAGGCGCCGACATCGATGTAGTAGCCGGAACCGCGCCGCATGTACTTGAGGGACAGGCCGGTGCCATCGTCGCCGAAGTCGAGAAGGAACCCGGCCGCGCGCAAGCGCGCGTAGAAGTCCGCATCGATGCTCGCGACCTGCTCGTAGACCGCCTTCTGCAGCCGTTCCATCAGCCGGAAGGGCATCGTGGCCAGCGTGAGATCGGCGCGCTCGGTGGTGATGCCGGCCTTCAGTGCCTGCTCGGAGAAGAGCCGGCCCCAGCCGATGTTCATCAGGGTCTCGGAGCGGACCACGAGCGTGGAGGAGCGCTGCAGCATCGTGACTTCCGCGCCATGCTCCCAGAGGTCGGCGCAGATGTCGTGGGCCGAGTTGTTGGAGCCGACCACCACGCAGCGCCGACCGGCCCAGTCCTGGCCGCCGGTGTAGGCGCTGGAGTGCAGCTGCACGCCCTGAAAAGCTTCCGCGCCGGGAAACGCGGGCAGCTTCGGCACGCCGGACATGCCCGTGGCGAGCACGAGCTCGCGCGGCCGCAGTTCGATCGCCCTGCCCTCGCGCAGCACCTCGACGCGCCAGTGCCCGGCCGTATCGTCCCAGACGGCGCCGCGGCATTCGGTCGAGCTCCAGTAGTCGAGCTCCATCACGCGCGTGTACATCTCGAGCCAGTCGCCCATCCTGTCCTTGGGCGTGAAGACAGGCCAGTGATCGGGAAAGGGCAGATAGGGCAGGTGGTCGTACCAGACCGGATCGTGCAGGCACAGCGAGCGATAGCGGCGGCGCCAGGCGTCGCCGGGGCGGGGCAGGCGATCGATGACGAGCGCCGGCACACGGAGCCTGCGCAGCCGCGCGGCGAGCGCGATCCCGCCCTGGCCGCCCCCGACGATCAGCACCTGCGGCTGCTCGTCGATTCCGAAGGCGGCGACATGCGCCTCGCGCTCCTCCAGCCAGCTTCGTCGGCCCCGCTGCACGCCATGCTCGACGCCGCGGGGGCGGGTCTCGCCGCGCGCTTCCTCGAAGCCCTTCAGCTCGGCCAGCGTGGTAAGGAGGGTCCACCCGAGCCCGCCCTTGAGCCGCAGGTGCCCCTGGCCCCGTCCGAGCGCGGTCTCGAACGCGAACCAGCCCTCGACGACGCCGTCGCGCTCGACAGCCTCGCCGACGAGTCGGAACGAGGCGGGTCGGGCCGTCGGCAGCACGGCCCGCAGCATGCGCCCGATCGCCTCCCGGCCTTCCTCGGTGCGGATGTTCCAGGTGAGCGCGACCAGGTCGCGCCACCAGCACTCGGGCCCGAAACAGGCTGCGGCGGCGTCGGCATCGCCCCCGGCGAGGGCCACCTCGAGGCGGGCGAGCCACTGGCTGGCGACGTCGGTGACATGGGGATCGGTCATGGTCTGCTCCTGACGGAGGCCGCGGGGACGGCCATCGAGGGGGGCGGCGTGCTCGGCGGGCCATGCAAGGCCCGCGCCCCGCGCCGCGTGCGGGGTTCATTCACCGCGTCAGTCCTCGACGGGCTCGATCACGCGTCGCTGGCGAAGCGCCATGACCACGCCGGTGACCACGATCAGCGCGATGCCGGTCAGCGCGATCGCGTCGGGCACCGCGCCGAAGACGAAGAACCCGAGGAAGAGCGCGATCACGATATGCGCATAGGTGAAGGGAGCCAACAGCGATGCCGGTGCCACCTTCAGCGCCTGCACCAGCAGCAGATGGCCGAAACCGCCGAGTCCGCCGACGAGAATCATCAGCGCGAGATCGGCGGGTCGCTGCGGCATCGCCCAGAAGAAAGGCAACGGCAACGACATCAGCAGCGTGGCGCCTAGGGCGCCGATGAACTGCGTGGTGCGGCCGTCGTCGATCGTGGCCAGGCGCCGCGTGAGGATCTGGTAGGCCGCGTAACACAGCGCGCTGCCCAGCGGCAGCAGGGCCGCCCAGCTGAAGATCGCCCCGCCCGGACGCACGATCAGCAGCACGCCGGCGAAACTGACCGCGAGCGCCCAGCCGGTGCCGGCCGGCGCGCGCTCGCCCAGCAGTCTGACCGCGAAAATCGCCACGAGGATCGGCGCGACCGCCGACAGCGACGCGGCCTCGGCCAGCGGCAGGTGCGGCAGCCCGGCGAAGAAGCAGAGCGACGACACGCCGAGAATGGCGCCGCGCACCCACTGCAGGCCGGGCCGGCGCGAGCGCACGAGCCGCAGGCCCATGGAAGGCCCCATGAACGCGACGATGAGCAGCGCATTGAAGAAGTAGCGCGCCCAGACGATCATCGCCACCGGGTTGCGCTCGGCGAGGGTCTTGACGATGGCCTCCATCACCGCGAAGCAGCTCACCGCGCAAATCAGCAGCGCGATGCCGCGGACCGGGTGCGTCCCGGCCGCGAGAACCGGGGGGCTCACGCCGGAAACACGCCGGTGGACAGGTAGCGGTCGCCCCGATCGCAGACGATGAACACGATGGTGGCGTCGCGCACCTCCTCGGCGATGCGCAGCGCGATGCAGCAGGCGCCGGCCGCGGAGATGCCGCAGAAGACGCCCTCCTCGGCCGCGAGCCGCCGCGCCATCGCCTCGGCGTCGGCCTGCGACACCGACTCGACCCGGTCGACGATCGCATGCTGGTAGATGCGCGGCATGTAGGCCTGCGGCCACTTGCGAATGCCAGGGATCGACGAGCCCTCCTCGGGCTGCGCGCCGACAATGCAGACCTGCGGATTGCGCTCCTTAAGGAATCGCGACACGCCGGTGATGGTGCCGGTGGTGCCCATCGCCGACACGAAGTGGGTGATCTGGCCGCGGGTATCGTCCCAGAGCTCGGGCCCGGTGGTCTCGTAGTGGGCGGCCCAGTTGTCGTCGTTGGCGAACTGGTCGAGGACGCGGCCCTTGCCTTCGGCCTGCATGCGGTCGGCGAGATCCCGGGCCCCCTCCATGCCATGCTCGCGCGAGACCAGGATGAGCTCGGCCCCGTAGGCCTTCATCGACTGCCGGCGCTCGACCGACAGGT
>Ga0315900_10001219_pt1 | contig 41351 bp, 40 predicted proteins | sample LakEriMetagenome_FD_203521 | JGI IMG/M metagenome (GOLD analysis project Ga0315900, IMG submission 203521) | Freshwater fungal communities from buoy surface, Lake Erie, Ohio, United States - Buoy 12 MA114 | ecosystem: Environmental > Aquatic > Freshwater > Lake > Lake biofilm | place: USA: Lake... | reverse complement strand
GTTCGGGCTCGGGCGCGCGGAAGCGTCGTGGCGCCTCGGGCATGACGACGGTCGCGACCGGCGGTGGCGCGGCCGTGGCCGGGCTTTCGGCGGTCGGGCGGATGCCCCCCGTAACGGCACCCGCACCCTCGCCCGGTCTGGCGCGGCGGAACACGAGCATGTGCCGCTCGGTCGTCTTGCGCCCGAACCAGCCGTCGCGCTCCTCGCAGGGCAGCTTCTCGGCGCGCAGATACTCCCACCCCTCGGATGCCATGCGGTTCATGAGTTGGCCAAGCGCATGGGCGAACTGCTCGGCCGCGCCCTTGACGCCCTTGACCTTCTCGCCCCGCGTCGGGGCCGGAACAACCTTGTAGTCGTGCTGCTGGGCCATGACTTGCCCTCCTCGGCGGGGTTCTGCGTCAAAGCGGGCGCGATTGCAACGCCCGCGCAGCCTCAGGACTTGGGCTCTTCGCCCTCGGCCGGGTTGAGGCCGAGGGGGCGGGCGATGCGCCAGACATGGGCGGGCACCATCCACTTCATCCGCCGCGGCACCGCCCGGCGCAGGTGCAGGATCGTCTCGATCGCCTTCATCTCTATGCGCGCGCGCGCGAATTCAAGGCCGCGCGGTCCGATCCGCGGTTGCAGGAAGGCCGCGATCGGCCGCGCCCAACCGGGCATCCGGCGCAGGGGCAACCCGCCCGCCGCGCGCAGCGTGTTGGCCAGAAACCCCCGCACCGCCCCGCCCCGCCGCCCCCGGTCGACAGGCGCGAGCCGCACCAGCCCATCCCCCAACCCCTCGAGCATCGCCTGCCCCGCCCGGTTGCGCACGAGGATCCATTGCGCCCCGTCGCCGCCCATGTAGCCCACCGTGATGTCGGCCAGCCGGTTGGTGTAATCGACGCAGGTGCGGCAGGTCAGCGGAAAGAAATCCCCCGGCAGATCCGACAGCGGCAGGCGCAGGAAGGGGATCGTGCGCCCCTTGCGCCCGTCGTCATAGCGCAGCTCCACCCGATAGTCGGCGCGGAATTCGAGATAGCTCACCCCTTCGGGCGCGGGGTCGATCAGCGCGAGGAAGCGGTGGAAGTTCTCGGTCGTGGTGTTGTCCGAGCAGGGCGTCCCGATCACGAGGATGCGCTCGAACCCCAGATCGGACTCGAGCGCGCGCAGCGCATGCACCTGGCAGGGAATGCCGACGAAGGCGATGCGCCGGTGGCCCGCCGCGCGCGCCGGTTCGACCAGCGCGACGGTCGGGGCAAATCCCATCCGCATCCCGCGCACGCGCGCCATTTCGGCCGGATCCGTCACGATCACCGGCAGCGGGCGCCAGCGGTCGGCCGGGTCGGGCGCGACGCAGAGGACGGCATCGACCTCGCCCCGCTCCAGCAGCCCCGCCGCGATCGCGGTGGTGATGCCCGTCCATTGCGCCCCCGGCGCGGCGGGATCGAGCCGGGCCCGCAGCATCGCGATGTGGTGGCCGAAAAAGGCCTGATCCCCCCCGGCCCCCGCCACCTGCCCGTGGATGCGCGCCTCGAGCGCCGGGTAATCGGGCCGGATGAACTGGCAGGCCCGCCCGCAGGCCCGCCCGTCGCCCATGCGCGAGACGCCGCAATCGGTGCAAAGCCCGGGCCGCGCCGCGCCGCCAAGCGCGGGAGCGATGAGGCCGCCGGTCGGGGGGGGCTGCATGGGCGTCTCCTGCCGCGGGGTCGCGGCGGGGTCAGCCTAGCCGGACCAACGGCCCGCGCAAGCCCCGCCTCAGGCGACGCGCCGGCCCTGCACCCAGGTCTCGACCACGCGGGGCGCGCCGCCGATCAGGGCAAAGCGCAACAGATCGGCGCGCAGCCCCGGCGCGAGGCGGCCGCGATCGGCAAGGCCCGCGGCGGCGGCGGGTGCCGCGGTGACGGTCGCGATCGCCGCCGCCATCCCGCCCGCGACGGGGGCGAGCCGCACCGCCGCCTGCAAGAGCGCGGCCGGGACATAATCGGACGAGAACGCATCGAGGAGCCCCGCGCGCGCCAGTTCCTCGGCCGCGACGTTGCCCGAATGCGACCCGCCCCGGATCAGGTTCGGCGCCCCCATCATCACCGCGATGCCATGCGCCCGGCAGGCCTCGGCGGCCGCGCGCGTCGTCGGGAACTCGGCCAGCCCCACGCCATGGGCGGCCGAGCGCGCGACATGTTCGGCCGTCGTGTCATCGTGGCTCGCGAGCGTCGCGCCATAGCGGCGCGCGGCGGCGACAGCGGCACCCTCGTGCGCGTCGCGCACCCGCGCCCCCAGCGTCTGCTGAAAGCCGATATGGGCCGCGATCTCGGCCTCGGTCATCGAATACTTGCCGCGCAGATAGCGCTTGAGCTGCGTGAGGTCGGTGAACTGCCGCTGCCCGGGGGTGTGGTCCATGAGGCTGACGATGCCGACACTGTCGGCGGGGCCGAACTCGTCCATCTCGGCCTCGAGTGTCTCTGAGCAGACCTCGGCGCGCAAATGGAGGAAATGGCTGATCCGCAGCGCCCCCTCGGCGCGCATCCCGAGGATCTCGTCGGCCATCGGCCGGGCATATCGGCCATAGCGCGAGCGTTCGTCGCTCACGATCGAGCCCACGCGCAGCGCGTCGAAGACGGTGGTGATGCCGGTTCCGGCCAGCTCCGCATCATGGGCGAGGATCGCGCTGCGGTGCGGCCAGTCCACCCCCGGCCGGGGCGAGAGGTGGCGCTCGAGGTTGTCGGTGTGCAGCTCCACGAGCCCCGGGGCAAGGTAATCGCCGCCGCAGTCGATGGCACCCGCCACCCGCGACGGCCCGCGCCCGACCTCGCGGATGATCGCGCCGTCGAGCACGAGCGTGCCGTCGAACTCCTCCCCCTCGGCGAGGAGGCGGGCATTGGTCAGGATCGTCTCGGTCATGGCTGGGCCTTTGCTGGCAGGGCGGCGAGAAGGCGGGCGATGCCTTCGGCGAGGGTTGCGTCGTTTAGCACGATCCGCGCGCCCGCGGGCAGGTCCGGCACCTCGCGCGCGAGGCGGGCCTCGATGTCGGCCGCATCCTCGCGCCCGCGGGCGGCGAGGCGGGCCGCGCGCAGATGCGCGGGCGCGGTGATCGCGATCACCACGAGCCCCGCAAACGCCGCCGACAGCGCCGGCAGCGCCGCGCGCGAGCCGTTGAAGAGAAGCGTCCGCCCCCCCGCGAGGTCTGCGTGCAGGCTTGCGGGCAGGGCATAGCGCAGCCCGTGGGCCTGCCAGTGCGCGGCAAAGGCCCCGGCGCGCAGGCGGCGGTCGAACTCGGCCTCGGTCACGCCCTCGAAATCCTCGCCCCCCGCCGCCTCGGGGCGGGTGATGACGCGCCGCACCCGCAGGATGTCGGGGCGCAGCGCGAGTGCGGCATCGATGAGCGTGTCCTTGCCCGCCCCCGAGGGCCCGACGACGGCCACGAGCCTGCCCGCCATCACGCGGCCCGCTCGGGCGAGAAGGCCGTCACATCCACCTCGCGGTCGCAGACGCGCGCGCGCGCGCCCGCGTCGTGGAAGATCCCGACGATCGCGGCCCCCCCCGCCTTCGCCCCTTCGATGAGGCCGAGCACCACCTCGCGGTTCACCGGATCGAGGCTCGCGGTCGGCTCGTCGAGCAGGAGCGCGGGCCAGGGATGGATGAAGCCGCGCGCGATGTTGACGCGCTGCTGCTCGCCCCCCGAAAACGTCGTGGGCGAGAGCGACCAGAGCCGTTCGGGGATGTTGAGCCGCCCGAGCATCGCCGCCGCCGCATCCCGCGCGGCCCCGGGCGCATGCCCGAGCGTCAGGAGCGGCTCGGCCACGACATCGAGCGTCGGCACCCGAGGGACGACGCGCAGGAACTGGCTGACATAGCCCAGCGTCGTGCGCCGCAGCGCGATGATCTCGCGCGCCGAGGCCCGCGCGAGGTCGAGGCCCCCCACCCGCACCGTGCCCGCGTCGATCCGGTAGTTGCCCCAGATCATCCGCATGAGCGTCGATTTTCCCGCCCCCGATGCCCCGGTCAGCGCCACGCACTCGCCCGCGCCCACGCGCAGATGCGCCCCCTCCATCACCGGCAGGACGGCGCCGCCCTGCGTGTGGAGCGTGAAGGATTTCCCGACCCCCGAGACCTCGATCATCACCGCCCCCTCAGACCTGAAGCACGCTCGAGACGAGCAGTTGCGTATAGGGATGCGCCGGATCGTCGAGGACCTGATCGGTCAGCCCCGCCTCGACCACGCGCCCGCCCTGCATCACCATGAGCCGGTCGGCCAGAAGCCGCACCACCGCCAGATCGTGGGTGACCACGATGGCCGACAGCCCCATCTGCCGCACGAGGCCGCGCAAGAGGTCCAGAAGCCGCGCCTGCACCGAGACATCGAGGCCCCCGGTCGGTTCGTCCATGAACACAAGCCGCGGGCCCGTCACGAGGTTGCGCGCGATCTGGAGGCGCTGCTGCATCCCGCCCGAGAAGGCGGTGGGCTTGTCGTCGACCCGGTCGGCCGCGATCTCGACCCGGCCGAGCCAGTCGATCGCGCTGTCGCGGATCTGCCCGTAGTGGCGCGCCCCGAGCGCCATCAGCCGCTCGCCGACATTGCCGCCGGCCGAGACGCCCATCCGCAGCCCGTCGCGCGGGTTCTGGTGGACATGCGCCCAGTCGGTGCGCGCCAGCCAGCGCCGCTCGGGCTCGGACATGCCGAGGACATCGACCGGCCCGCGTTCGCGCACATCGAAGATCACGCGCCCCGCGTCGGGGCGAAGCTGCCCGGCCAGACAGGCAAGCAGCGTCGATTTCCCCGACCCCGATTCGCCCACGATCCCCATCACCTCGCCCGGCCAGAGGTCGAACGAGACATCGAGGCATCCGACCCGCGCGCCATAGCGCTTGGTGATGCCCTGAACCTGCAGGAGGGGGCCCGTCATGCTGCATCCTCCTGCGCCTGCGCGCGGCGGCCGGCGCAATGGTCGGTGTCCGAGCACACGAACATCCGCCCGCCCGCGTCATCGACGATGACCTCGTCGAGATAGCTGTCCCCGGACCCGCAGAGGGTGCAGGCGTGGGGGGCCTTGGTCGCCTCGAACGGGTAGTCGTCGAAGTCGAGCGAGACGACGCGGGTATGGGGCGGGATCGCATAGATCCGCTGCTCGCGCCCCGCCCCGAAGAGCTGGAGCGCGGGGCTCTCGGACAGCTTGGGGTTGTCGAACTTCGGGATTGGCGAGGGGTCCATCACATAGCGCCCCGCGACCGTCACCGGATAGGCGTAGGAGGTCGCGATCGCGCCGTGGCGGGCGATGTCCTCATAGAGCTTCACATGCATGAGCCCGTAATCCATGAGCGCGTGCATCCGCCGCGTCTCGGGCTCGCGCGGTTCGAGAAACCGCAGGGGTTCGGGGATCGGCACCTGATAGACAAGGATCTGCCCCTCGGTCAGCGGCGTTTCGGGGATGCGGTGGCGCGTCTGGATGATGGTGGCGGCGCGGGTCGATTCCGTCACCGCCACCCCGGCCGTGCGCTGGAAGAAGCGGCGGATCGAGACGGCGTTCGTCGTGTCGTCCGCGCCCTGGTCGATGACCTTGAGGCAATCCTCGGGCAGAAGGCAGGCGGCCGTCACCTGCACCCCGCCCGTGCCCCAGCCATAGGGCATCGGCATCTCGCGGCTGGCAAAGGGCACCTGATAGCCCGGGATCGCCACGGCCTTGAGGAGCGCGCGCCGGATCATGCGCTTGGTGTCCTCGTCGAGATAGGCGAAGTTGTAGCCGCTCACAGGATCCCCCGCGCGTGAAGTTCGGCCGCGAGTGCCTCGGGCCCGGTGAAATGATGCGCGGCCATCCCGACCGCGCGCGCGCCTTCGACATTGGCCACGACGTCATCGACGAAGAGGCATTCGCGCGCGTCGAGCGCGTTGCGCGCCAGAAGCAGGCGATAGATCGCGGGGTCGGGCTTCACGATCCTTTCGCGGCCCGACACCACGATGTCGGCGAAATGGGTGCCGAAGGCCGGATAGCGCGCGAGCGCCGCGGGCCATGTCTCGGCCGCGAAGTTCGTGATTGCGTAGACGGGCGCGCCGCGGGCCCGCAGCGCCTCGATCAGCGCCCAGCTTCCGGCGATGGGCGTGCGGATCGTCTCGTCGAAGCGGGCGACGTAATCGGTGAGCGGATCGGCCAGCGCCCCGTGCGCGGCACGCGCCACCGCGAGCCCCTCGGCGAGCGTGCGGCCGCGGTCCTGATCGTAGTTCCAGGCGTGAAAGCCCACGCGCGCCATCCACGCCTCGGCCTCGGCGCGGTCGGGAAAGCGGTGGGCAAAGGCCAGGTGCGGCGCCCAGGCGATCAGCACGTTGCCCACATCGAAGACGACGCGCATCATTCCGCGGCCTCCTGCGCGTGGGTCTCAGGCCGCGCCGCCTCGGCCTCGGCCCGCAGCCGGCGGATGAGTTCGAGCTCAGCCTGGAAATCGACGTAATGGGGCAGCTTGATGTGTTCGAGAAAGCCCGTCGCCTGGATGTTGTCGCCGTGCATGAGGACGAATTCCTGATCCTGCGCGGGGGCGCCCATGTCGTCCTCGCCCAGTTCGCGCCAGCGCATCGCCCGGTCGACGAGCGACATCGAGATCGCCTTGCGCTCCGCCTGGCCGAAGACGAGGCCGTAGCCGCGCGTGAACTGCGGCGGTTCGGTGCGCGAGCCCTTGAACTGGTTGACCGTCTCGCATTCGGTGATCTCGATCCGCCCGACCGAGACGGCAAAGCCGAGCTCGGGGATCTCCAGCACGACCTCGACGAGGCCGATGCGCAGCTCGCCGACGAAGGCATGGGTGCGGCCATAGCCGCGCTGGGTCGAATAGGCCATGCCGAGGGTGAAGCCCTCATCGGCGCGGGCAAGGGCCTGCAGGCGCAGCGCGCGGGGGGCGGGAAACGCGACCGGCTCGCGCGTCAGGTCGGGGGGGGTGGCGTCGGTCGGGGGTTCGGCCTCGATCAGCCCGTCGCGGTTCAGGAACCCCGTGATGTGGGGCATCGGCCCGGGCAGGTCCTCTGCCGGGGCGGGGGCGGGGGCGGGCGGGGCGCCCTCGGCCGCGAGCGCAAAATCGATCAGCCGGTGGGTGTAATCGAAGGTCGGGCCCAGCACCTGCCCGCCCGGGGCATCCTTGAAGGTGGCCGAGATGCGCCGCACGCAGGCCATCGCGCCGGTGTCGACGGGCTCTGACGCGCCGAAGCGCGGCAGCGTCGTGCGATAGGCGCGGATGAGGAACACCGCCTCGATCAGATCGCCCCGCGCCTGCTTGATCGCGAGCGCCGCGAGGTCGGGATCATAGAGCGAGCCCTCGCCCATCACCCGGTTGACGGCGAGCGCCAGTTGCTCGCGGATCTGCGCGACGCCGAGTTCGGGCACCTCGGGCGCGCCGCGCCGGGCGCGCGCGAGCCAGTCGTGCGCAGCCTCGATCGCCCGCTCGCCGCCCTTGACCGCGACATACATCAGATCGCCTCCAGCTTCGTGCTGCGCGGCAGCGCCATCGCCTCGGCGCCGGCCGTCCAAATGATGTCGAGCCCTTGGGGGAACTGCGGCGTGCGCGCGGCAAGGATCGCGGGATCGGGCATGAGCGCCTGCGCCGCCCCCGCGATGCCGGGGCCGGTCAGCCGCACGGGCACGCCCGCGAACGCCGCCGCATCGACGATCAGCGTCGCGCCCCGGTCGGGATATTCGGGGGTGCCGGTCTGAAAGCGGCCGAGCGGCAGCATCCCCGCCCAGTCGCCCAGGGCGAAATCCGCCTCGGCCGGGTCGGCTGTGACGGGGGCGCCCGTGTGAAAGGCGATCCAGCCCCGCAGCGCGGGCGTGTCGTGCGAGGGCGCAAGCCAAAGCCGCGTCGTGCGGTCGGTCAGGACCAGAAGCGCCGCCCCCGCCGCCGCCGATGCCGGCGCGGGCGGTGCCGCACCCGCAAGCGTTACCACCCGCCCCGGGCGCGCCATCGCATCGAGGAGCGCGCGAAAGGCGCGCGCGCCCTCCTCGGGCGGGGCGGCGAAACCGCCCGAGAGGGTATCGGCGGGACCTTGCATCAATCCTCTCCGCGCAGAAGGGTGAAGAACTCGACCTTCGTCGCCGCCGCCGCCCCGGCGCGGGCGCGGTCGGCTGCCGCCTCGGCCTCGGCCAGCGGCAGGAGGACGGCGCGCCGCACCTCGGCCGCGCGCGGGCCCTGCATCAGCGCGTCGATCTGCGCGGCCCGCGTCGCATGCGCCCGGTCGCGGCCCTGCACATGCGCCATCCCCACCGCCCCGTCGGCCGTGCGCAGCGCGCAGCGCGTCAGCGTCATCTCGCCGAGGTTGAAGGGGGCGCCGGTGCCGCCGGCGCGGCCCCGCACCATCACCGCGCCCGTTTCGGGCGGGCGCAGCCAGTCATGCGCGGGCAGATCGGCGGGCATGAGCGCGGCGAGCCGCGCAGGCTCGGCGCGGGCAAGCAGCCCCATCCAGTGCTGGCGGTCGGCGGTGGCTTCGGTCGGCGACATGGGGCTTGCCCTGCTCGGTCTTTACTATACAACTAGACAAGTCGTATCCCCCGCCGCCCGCGATGACAACCCCGGGGCGGATGAAATTTCGATGACAGGAAGCCCATGGCGCGCACCCCGCTCTGGTCCGCGATCGCAGAGACGCTCGGCGCCGAGATCGGCGCGGGGCGCTATGCTGCGGGCGACCGCCTGCCGCCAGAGGTGCAACTGGCCGCGCGCTTCGGCGTCAACCGCCACACGCTGCGCCGGGCGGTGGCGACGCTGGCGCGGCGCGGTCTGGTCGAGGCGCGGCAGGGGGCGGGCGTCTTTGTCACGGCGGGGCGGCGCATCACCTATCCGCTCGGGCGGCGGGTCCGGTTCCAGGCGACGCTCGCCGCGCAGGGGGCGCGGGCGCAGCGCACCATCCTCGGGGTCGAGACGCGGCGCGCCGACGCGGCCGAGGCAGAGGCGCTCGCGATCGCGCCGGGGGGGCGGGTGCATGCGATCAGCGGGGTCTCGCACGCCGACGGGGTGCCCGTCGCGGTGTTCCGGTCGGTCTTTCCGGCCGAGCGGCTGAAGTCCCTGCCCGCCGCGCTGGCCGAGACGGCCTCGATCACCGCGGCCCTCGGCCGGCTCGGGGTCGCGGATTACACGCGCGCGCGCACCGAGATCTCGGCCGCCACCGCCGACGCCGCGCAGGCGCTGCGCCTGCGGCTGGCCGAAGGCGCGGCGCTGATCGTGACGCGCGGCGTCAACATCGACCCCGAGGGCCGGCCGGTCGAACTGGGCGAGACATGGTTCGCGGCCGACCGCGTCGTGCTGACGGTCGCGCCCGAGGACGGCGGCTTCGGCGGATAGCCGCCGCTCAGACCTTCATCTCGAAGCCGAGGTGGCGGGCGACGGTGAAGATGTCCTTGTCGCCCCGGCCGCACATGTTCATGATGACGAGGTGATCGGCCGGAAGCGCGGGTGCGATCTTCATCACATGGGCAAGCGCGTGGGCGGGTTCGAGGGCGGGGATGATCCCCTCCTCCTCGCAGCAGAGCCGGAAGGCCGCGAGCGCCTCGGTATCGGTGATCGAGACATATTCGGCCCGCCCGATGTCGTGCAGCCACGCATGTTCCGGCCCGATGCCCGGATAGTCGAGCCCGGCCGAGATCGAATGCCCCTCGAGGATCTGGCCGTCGGCGTCCTGCAAGAGATAGGTGCGGTTGCCGTGCAGCACCCCCGGGCGCCCGCCCGTCAGGCTCGCGCAATGCTCCATCCGGTCGTCGACCCCCTTGCCGCCCGCCTCGACCCCGATGATGCGCACCGAGCTGTCATCGAGGAAGGGGTGGAAGAGGCCCATCGCGTTCGACCCCCCGCCGATCGCGGCGATGATCGTGTCGGGCAGCCGCCCCTCGCGCGCGAGCATTTGGGCGCGCGCCTCCTTGCCGATGATCGACTGGAAGTCGCGCACCATCGCCGGATAGGGGTGCGGCCCCGCGACGGTGCCGATGCAATAGAAGGTGTCGCGCACATTCGTGACCCAGTCGCGCAGCGCGTCGTTCATCGCGTCCTTGAGCGTGCCGCGCCCCGAGGTGACGGGGATCACCTCGGCGCCCAGAAGCCGCATCCGGAAGACGTTCGGCGCCTGACGCTCCACGTCGTGCGCGCCCATGTAGACCACGCATTTCAGGCCGAAGCGCGCGCAGACCGTCGCGGTCGCAACCCCGTGCTGGCCGGCGCCCGTCTCGGCGATGATGCGCTTCTTGCCCATGCGGCGGGCAAGCAGGATCTGGCCCAGCACGTTGTTGATCTTGTGCGCGCCGGTGTGATTGAGCTCGTCGCGCTTCATGTAGATCTTGGCGCCCCCGAGCCGCGCCGTCAGCCGCTCGGCGAAGTAGAGCGGCGAGGGGCGGCCGACGTAATGGGTCCACAGATCGTCCATCTCGGCCCAGAAGGCGGGGTCGGTCTTGGCGCGCTCGTATTCGGCCTCGAGGTCGAGGATCAGCGGCATCAGCGTCTCGGACACGAACCGCCCGCCGAAGATGCCGAAGCGCCCGGCCTCATCGGGGCCGGTGCGGTAGGAGTTGATCAGATCCTCGGCCATCGCATCCCCCTTGCGCGTGGGCCCGACGCGGCCCCCTCACCGGTCGACTTAGCGCGCCCCGCCCCGCCGGTAAAGCCGTCAGCGGGCGGCGAGGATCATCTGCGCGCCCTTCTCGGCGATCATCAGCGTGGGCGCATTGGTGTTGCCGCTGGTGATCGCGGGCATGATCGAGGCATCGATCACCCGCAGGCCCTCAACGCCGCGCACGCGCAACGCGGGATCGACGACCGATCCGGGGTCGGCCCCCATCCGGCAGGTGCCGACCGGGTGGAAGATCGTGGTCCCGATCCGGCCCGCCGCATCGGCGAGTTCGGCGTCGCTCCGGGCCTCGGGGCCGGGGCGGAACTCTTCGGGGGCATAGGGCGCGAGGGCGGGCTGCGCCGCGATCCTGCGCGTCAGCCGGATCGCCCGCGCCGCCACCTGCCGGTCGCCCTCGGTCGCGAGGTAGTTGGGCGCGATCTCGGGCGCCGCGAAGGGATCGGGCGAGAGGATGCGCACATGCCCTCGGCTTTCGGGGCGCAGGTGGCACACGCTTGCGGTGATGGCGTCGAAATCGTGCAGCGGCTCGCCGAAGGCATCGAGGCTCAGCGGCTGGACATGGTATTCGAGGTCGGGCGTCGCGACATCGGGGCCCGAGCGGGCGAAGGCGCCGAGTTGCGAGGGGGCCATCGACATCGGCCCGGTGCGCCGCAGCGCGTATTCGAGCGCGATGCGCGCCTTGCCCCAGAGGCTCGCCGACAGGGTGTTGAGGGTCCGCGCCCCCCGCACGCGAAAGGCGCAGCGCAGTTGCAGGTGGTCCTGCAGGTTCTCGCCCACCGGCGCGTCGTGCCTGACGTCGATCCCGAGCGCCGCAAGGTGTCGCGCCGGCCCGATACCCGAAAGCTGCAGGATCTTGGGCGACCCGATGGCGCCCGCGGCAAGGATCACCTCGCCCGCCGCGCGCGCCGTCACGATCTGCCCGCCGCGGCGGTATTCGACCCCCGCCGCGCGCGCGCCCTCGAAGACGACCCGCATCACCTCGGCGCCCGTCACGACGCGCAGGCTCTGGCGGCCGCGCAGGGGGTGCAGGAAGGCGCGCGCGCTGTTCCAGCGCCAGCCCGAGCGCTGGTTGACGCGGAAGTATCCCACGCCCTCGTTGTCGCCGCGGTTGAAATCGTCGGTCGCGGGGATGCCCGCCTCGGTCGCGGCGCGCGCGAAGGCGTCGAGGATGTCCCAGCGCAGGCGCTGCCCCTCGACCCGCCACTCGCCCCCCGCGCCGTGGTGGGCATCGGCGCCGCGCGCGTCATCCTCGTGGCGGCGAAAGAGGGGCAGCACATCCTCCCACCCCCAGCCGGTGCAGCCGAGCTGGCGCCAGTGGTCGTAATCGGCCGCCTGCCCGCGCAGATAGAGCATCCCGTTGATCGACGAACACCCCCCGAGGATGCGCCCGCGCGGATAGCGCAGCGCCCGCCCGCCAAGCCCGGGTTCCGCCCGGGTCGAGAGCATCCAGTCGGTCCGCGGATTGCCGATGCAATAGAGATAGCCGATCGGGATCCTGACCCAGATGTAGTTGTCCCGCCCCCCGGCCTCGAGCAACAGCACCCGGCCCCGCGCGCTCAGCCGGTTGGCGATCAGCGCGCCCGCCGTGCCGCCCCCGACGACGATGTGGTCCCAGACCTCCATCACCCCCGCCGGCGCAGGGCGGCGACGATCCGCGCCATGCCACCCGGCACGAAAAAGGGCGCCAGCACGAAGCCGGCCGCGAACCCCGCCAGATCGGGCACGAGGCCGGCAAGGCCTGCGAGGCCGCCCAAGGCGAGCCCGAAGACGATCTGCAGTCCGACGAGCATCCCGATCAGCCCGAAGGCGCGGGCGCGCGGCCCGCCCAACTGCCCCAGTCGCGCCCAGAGCAGGAAGGTGAAGGCCCCGATCAGGCCATAGGCGGCCGGAAAGCCGCCGATCAGCGCCTCGACCCCGGTCAGCACGAAGGCTGCCGCCGCCCCCCCCGCGATGGCCGCGCCGAAGAAGACGGCCATGAAGCCCGTGCTGCCCAGCGCCTCGCCCGCGACCTTGCCAAGCGCGAGCGTCAGGGCGACCATGAAGACCGCATCGATCAGGCCGCGGTGGACGAATGGATAGCTCAGGAAGCGCACCGCGCCGCCCTCCGTCCACGCGCCGGTCTCTGCCATCAGGCGCGCAAGTTCGGGCAGGAAGGCAAAGCGCTGGATCGCCTCGATCCGCCAGAAGCCCCCCTCGGCCCCGCCGACGATGCCGAGTCCTGCAAGCCCGATCACGACCTCCATCGCAATCATGGGTGCCACAACGGCCCAGACCACGATCGGCAGCCGGCTGAACATCCCCTCGGACCCCTGTTCGCGTTCCATCCCGCCAGCCCCCCGCGCGATTGACGACCGTCAGACCGAGCGATAAGGCGAAACGCTCCGATCCGCCAGCCTCAGCCGCGAGTCTGCCCCATGTCCGACCGCCCCGCCTTCGCGCCCCGCATCTTTTCCGGCATCCAGCCTTCGGGGGGGCTCACGCTCGGGAATTACCTCGGCGCGCTGAAGCGCTTCGTCGAGAAGCAGGACGAGGGGATCGAGACGATCTATTGCATCGTCGATCTGCACGCGATCACCGTCTGGCAGGAACCCGCGCGCCTGCGCGATGCCACGCGCGAGCTTGCGGCGGGCTTCATCGCGGCGGGCATCGACCCCGCGCGCTCGGTCCTCTTCAACCAGAGCCAGGTCGCCGCCCACGCCGAGCTTGCCTGGATCTTCAACTGCGTGGCGCGCCTTGGCTGGATGAACCGGATGACCCAGTTCAAGGACAAGGCCGGCAAGAACGCCGAGAACGCGAGCCTCGGCCTTTACGCCTATCCCGCGCTGATGGCGGCCGACATCCTTGCCTATCACGCCACGATGGTGCCCGTGGGCGAGGACCAGAAGCAGCATGTGGAACTGACGCGCGACATCGCGGCCAAGTTCAACCACGACTACGGGGTCGAGTTCTTCCCGCTGCCCGCGCCGGTCATCGAGGGCGCCGGGACGCGCGTGATGTCGCTGCGCGACGGCACCAAGAAGATGTCGAAGTCCGACCCCTCGGACCAGAGCCGCATCAACCTCACCGACGATGCCGACGCCATCGCCTCGAAGATCCGCAAGGCGCGCACGGATGCCGACGCGCTGCCCTCGGCGCCCGAGGGGCTCGAGGGGCGGCCCGAGGCGCGCAACCTCGTCAACATCTACGCGGCCCTCGCGGGCACGACGCCCGCGGCCGTGCTGGCCGAATTCGGCGGGCAGGGGTTCGGGGCCTTCAAGCCGCGGCTCGCGGACCTCGCGGTGGCGATGCTCGCGCCCATCTCGACCGAAATGGCGCGCCTCGTGAAGGATCCCGCCAGCATCGACGCGATCCTCGGCCAGGGCGCCGAGCGCGCGGACGCCATCGCCGCCCCGATCCTTGCGCGCACGCGCGAGATCGTGGGCCTCATCCGCTCGCGCCGGCACTGAGGGGCACGATGTCCGCACCGATCCATCCCGGCGCCCGCATCGGGCATGTCCACCTGAAGGTCGCCGACCTCGAGCGCGCGATCGCCTTCTATCGCGACGTGATGGGGTTCGAGCTCACGCAGCGCTACGGCACGCAGGCCGCCTTTCTCGGGGCGGGCGGGTATCACCACCACATCGGCCTGAACACGTGGGAAAGTGCCGGCGCCCCCCCCGCGCCCGCCGGGCATCCGGGGCTTTACCATCTCGCGGTCCTCTATCCCGACCGGCGGAGCCTCGGGCAGGCGCTGGCGCGGGTGATCGCGGCGGGCGTTCCGCTTCAGGGCGCGGCCGACCACGGCGTGAGCGAGGCCGTCTATTTCGCCGATCCCGACGGCAACGGGATCGAGATTTATCGCGACCGTCCCGAGGCGGAATGGCCGCGCGACGCGTCGGGGACGCTCGCGATGTCGAACGCGCGGCTCGACCTCGCGGCGCTTCTTGCCGAAGCCCGCTGAAGCGGGGCGGGGGCACGTCGGATGAAGGTTCTCCTCGGGGTCGACACGGGCGGCACCTACACCGACGCGGCGGTGGTCGATGCCGACCAGACGCGGGTGCTGGGCAAGGCCAAGGCGCTGACCTCGCGGCCCGATCTGGCGGTGGGGATCGCGGGCGCGATCGACGGCGCGATGGCGGCCGCCGGGGTCGGGCCGGGCGATGTGGGGCTTGTTGCCATGTCGACGACGCTGGCGACGAATGCGCTGGTCGAGGGTCAGGGCGGACGCGCCGCGCTGATCGCGATCGGCTTCGACGCCCCGGACCTCGAACGCGCGGGGCTGGCCGAGGCGCTCGGGTCCGACACGCTCATCGCGGTGGCGGGCGGGCACGAGGCCTCGGGCGCCGAGGCGCGGCCGCTCGATCTTGCCGCCCTCGAGGCCGCGGTCGCGGCGCTGCCCGCGGGGCTGACGGGTGTTGCCGTGGCCGCCCGCTTTGCCGTGCGCAACCCCGCGCACGAAATCGCGGCGCGCGCGGCGGTCACCCGCCTTGCCGGCCTGCCCGTGACCTGCTCGCACGAGCTTTCCGCGCGCCTCAACGGCCCCAAGCGCGCGCTGACGGCGCTGCTCAATGCCCGGCTCATCGGCCTCATCGCGCGGCTCATCGTCGCGACCGAGGCGGAACTGGCGCGGCGGGGGATCGAGGCGCCGCTCATGGTCGTGCGGGGGGATGGCGCGCTCATGTCGGCGGCGCAGGCGCGCGAGCGGCCGATCGAGACGATCCTGTCGGGCCCCGCGGCCTCGATCGTGGGGGCGCGCTGGCTGACGGGCGAGGCCGAGGCGCTGGTTTCCGACATCGGCGGCACCACGACGGACATCGCGGTGCTGCGCGGCGGCCTGCCCCGGATCGACCCCGAGGGCGCGCGCGTCGGCCGTTTTCGCACGATGGTCGAGGCGGTCGCGATGCGCACCACGGGCCTTGGCGGCGACAGCGAGGTGCATGTGAACCGCGAGGGGCTCGCGGGCGGCGTCCGCCTTGGGCCGAAGCGCGTGATCCCCGTGAGCCTTGCCGCGACGCTCGATGCAGCGACGGTGCATGCCGCGCTCGACCGCGCGCTGGCCTCGGACCTTCCGGGCGAGCATGACGGGCGGTTCGCGCTGCGTCTGGCCGGGGCCGACGCGCCGGGCCTCGATCCGCGCGAGGCCGCGCTGATGGCGCGGCTGCGCCCGACGCCGCTGCCGCTCGGCGCCGTGATCGCGGCGCGGATGGACATGGCCGCGCTCGACCGGCTGGTGGCGCGCGGCCTCGTGCAGCGCGCGGGCGTGACGCCGTCGGACGCGGCCCATGTCGCGGGGCTGCTCGGGGCGTGGGACGGGGCGGCGGCCGAGAAGGCGCTGCGCCTGATGGCGCGGCTGCGGACCGGAAGCGGGGCGGTGCTGGCACCCGACGCGCCGACGCTCGCGCGCGCCATCATCGACCAGCTGACCGAGCAGACCGTGCGCGCGCTGCTCGAGGCGGCGCTGGCCGAGGATGGGGCCGAAGGAGGCTGGACGGCCGACGAGGCCGAGGCGCTGGCGGGCCACCCGCTCTTGCGGGCCGGGATCGCGGGGCATGCGGGGGCGCTGTCGCTGTCGGCGCGGCTCGGGCTGCCGGTGGTCGGGCTCGGGGCCTCGGCGCCCACCTATTACGGCGCGGTCGGAGCGCGGCTCGGCACGCGGATGTGCCTGCCCGAGCACGCAGGGGTCGCGAACGCGATCGGGGCGGTGGTCGGGCAGGTCTCGGTGCGCCTCGAGGGGCTGGTCACGAGCCCGGCCGAGGGGCGCTATGTCGCGCATCTGCCGACCGGGCCCGAGGCCTTCCGAGACGAGGGCACGGCGCGTGCGGCGCTGCGTCGCGTGCTCGAGGCCGAGGCGCGCGCGCGCGCCGTCGCGGCGGGTGCCGAGGCCGTGCGGATCGAGGCGCGCGAGGACCGGCGCGAGGCCGAGATCGAGGGCCGCGCGATGTTCATCGAGGCGACGCTCGCCATCACCGCCTCGGGCCGGCCGCGCGTCGCGCGCGAGGGCTGATCCCCCGCCCCTTGCGGCCACCCCGGGGGCAAACTAAGGTTTCGCATGGGCCGGGACCGGTCCGGCAGGACCTCCCGACAGAGGAGAAGGGCAGCATGAGAGACCCGATCGACACCTACATGAACACCCTCGTGCCCATGGTCGTCGAACAGACGAGCCGGGGCGAGCGGGCCTACGACATCTATTCGCGCCTGCTCAAGGAGCGCATCATCTTCATGTCGGGGCCGGTGCACGACGCGATGTCGACCCTCATCGTCGCGCAACTCCTGTTCCTCGAGGCCGAGAACCCCTCGAAGGAAATCGCGATGTACATCAACAGCCCCGGCGGGGTGGTGACATCGGGCCTCTCGATCTACGACACGATGCTCTACATCAAGCCCAAGGTCTCGACCCTTGTCGTCGGGCAGGCGGCCTCGATGGGGTCGCTCCTGCTGACGGCGGGCGAGAAGGGGATGCGCTATGCGCTGCCGAACGCCCGCGTGATGGTCCACCAGCCCTCGGGCGGCTATCAGGGGCAGGCGACCGACATCATGATCCACGCGCGCGAGACGCAGAAGCTCAAGGATCGCCTCAACCAGATCTATGTGCGCCACACCGGGCAGGATCTGGGCACGGTCGAGGCCGCGCTCGAGCGCGACAACTTCATGTCGGCCGAAGAAGCCAAGGCCTGGGGCCTCATCGACCACATCGTCGAGAGCCGCGAGTCGGTGCAGGCGGAGAAGGCAGGGAGCTGAGCCGGGGGGGCGCGGCACGGGGCATCGTCACCCCCGGCAGACCGGAGCGGACGATTTGACGTTGTGCCCCGCGCCCCCTGACTTTATGCTTTCGAAAGGTCCGGTCGGAGAGAACAGCCGCGCGGACCCGCGCGACCGGTGGCAGGGCCGAAACGCAACGGCAGAGGGCAGAGACGGACGATGGCAAGCAACCCCGGCAGCGACAGCAAGAACACCCTCTATTGCTCTTTCTGCGGCAAGAGCCAGCACGAGGTGCGCAAGCTGATCGCGGGTCCGACCGTCTTCATCTGCGACGAATGCGTCGAACTGTGCATGGACATCATCCGCGAGGAGACGAAATCCTCCGGTATCAAGTCCGCCGACGGCGTGCCGACGCCGCGCGACATCTGCAAGGTGCTCGATGACTATGTGATCGGCCAGAGCCACGCCAAGCGCGTGCTCTCGGTCGCGGTCCACAACCACTACAAGCGCCTCAACCATTCCGGCAAGGCCAACGAGGTCGAGCTGTCGAAGTCGAACATCCTGCTGATCGGCCCGACGGGCTGCGGCAAGACGCTGCTCGCCCAGACGCTCGCGCGCATCCTCGATGTGCCCTTCACCATGGCCGACGCCACGACCCTGACCGAGGCCGGCTATGTCGGCGAGGATGTCGAGAACATCATCCTCAAGCTTCTGCAGGCCAGCGAATACAACGTCGAGCGCGCCCAGCGCGGCATCGTCTACATCGACGAGGTCGACAAGATCACGCGCAAGTCGGACAACCCCTCGATCACCCGCGACGTCTCGGGCGAAGGGGTACAGCAGGCGCTGCTCAAGATCATGGAGGGCACCGTCGCCTCGGTGCCGCCGCAGGGCGGGCGCAAGCATCCCCAACAGGAATTCCTACAAGTCGACACGACGAATATCCTCTTCATCTGCGGGGGCGCCTTCTCGGGGCTCGACCGCATCATCGCGCAGCGCAACAAGGGCAGCGCGATGGGTTTTGGCGCCGATGTCAAGGAACCCGACGCGCGCGGAGCGGGCGACCTGTTCAAGGAACTCGAGCCCGAAGATCTGCTCAAGTTCGGCCTCATCCCCGAGTTCGTCGGCCGCCTGCCCGTGATCGCGACGCTGACCGACCTCGACGAGCCCGCCCTCGTGAAGATCCTGACCGAGCCCAAGAACGCGCTCGTGCGGCAGTATCAGAAGCTCTTCGACATCGAGGGCGTGAAGCTCACCTTCACCGAGGATGCCCTCGTGGCGGTCGCCCGGCGCGCGATCAAGCGCAAGACCGGGGCACGCGGATTGCGCTCGATCATGGAGGACATCCTGCTCGAGACGATGTTCGAACTTCCGGGCCTGGACGGGGTCGAGGAAGTCGTCGTCAACGAAGAGGCCGTCGGCGGAGTCGCCAAGCCGCTGCTGATCTACGGCGAACAGAAAGCCAAGAAGAAGGAAGCGGCCGGAGCGGCCGGCTGAGGCCGCGCGCGATGTCGCGCGTTGCACAGGCCCCCGATACGGACAGTCCCGCGCGCCGCAACGTCGCCGTTCTCGTGGCAGCGCAGGCGGTCCTCGGCGCGCAGATGCCGATGATCTTCACGACCGCGGGTCTTGCCGGCCAGAGCCTTGCGACGAATCCCTGCTGGGCGACACTGCCGATTTCGGCGATGGTCATCGGCTCGATGCTTGCAGCGAATCCGCTGTCGGCGCTCATGCAGCGCTTCGGCCGGCGCGCGGGGTTCGTGGCGGGGGCGATGGGCGGCATGGCAGGCGCGCTGACGTCGGCCGCGGGCCTTGCGACCGGCTCATTCCCGCTGTTCGTCCTCGGTGCGCTCATCTCGGGCATCTACATGTCGGCGCAGGGGTTCTATCGCTTCGCCGCCGCCGATACTGCCTCGGAGGGGTTCCGCCCCAAGGCGATTTCGTGGGTCATGGCGGGGGGGCTCTTGTCGGCGGTGGTCGGGCCGCAACTCGTCAAGGTTACGGCCGAAGCGATGGTCGTGCCGTTTCTGGGCACCTATCTTGCGGTCGTCGCGCTGAACCTTGCGGGGTCGGTGCTCTTTGGCGCGCTGGACATCCCCCGCCCCGCGCGGCCCCGGGCTGGCGCCGATGCGGGGCGATCGCGGCTTGAGCTGATCCGCACGCCCGAGATCGCGGTGGCCGTGATCTGCGCGACCGTCTCCTACGCGCTCATGAACCTCGTGATGACATCTTCGCCCCTGGCCGTGGTGGGGTGCGGGTTCGCGACGGCGGATGCCGCGGATGTCGTGACGGGGCATGTCCTTGCCATGTATGCGCCCTCGTTCTTCACCGGCCACATCATCGCGCGATTCGGCGCCCCCAGGGTCATCGGGGCTGGCCTCGTGATTCTCGCGGCCGCCGGTGTGGTCGCGCTGATGGGTGTGGAACTCGGGCATTTCTTCGTGGCCCTCGTGCTGCTCGGCATCGGTTGGAATTTCGGGTTCATCGGGGCGACGACGATGCTTGCAGGCCTGCACAGCCCGGCTGAGCGGGGCCGGATGCAGGGGTTGAACGATTTCGTCGTGTTTGCGGGTGTCACGACGGCCTCGCTGTCGTCCGGCGGCCTCATGAACTGTTCGGGAAGCAGCGTCGTCGCGGGCTGGCAGGCGGTCAATGTCGCGATGCTGCCCTTTCTCGTGCTGGCGGGGGGCGCGCTCATCTGGCTGGCGCTGCGGCCCCGCCTGGCAACCTAGCGCGATCCTTCGCCACCCCCTTGCAGCGGCCGTCGGCTTGGGCTAACCGAAGCTACGGAGCGGGCGGGCGTAGCTCAGGGGTAGAGCACAACCTTGCCAAGGTTGGGGTCGAGGGTTCGAATCCCTTCGCCCGCTCCAGAATTCCCAATGCTGCATGTCCGGACCCGGCGCGAGCGTCTTAACGGGGCCGCGACAATCTTCTTGCATGATCCCGCCTTGGGCCTAGGATCATTCCAAGGCTTTTGAACGGCGGAGCATTGGATGTTGCGGATTGTCCCGGCTTGCGGGCTGCTCATCGCGCTGTGCGCTTGCGGCGGAGGCGGCACCGGTCCGATCGCCTACGCCCCCCCCGAACTGCCCGGCCCGCCGACAGGCAGTTTCGTCGCCACCTCGGGCACGCTGCCACATCCGTGGAATCGCCACTTCGTCACAACCTATGATCCGGCGATGCTGGCCATCGTGCGCGCCCGGCCTGCCTTTCGGGGCAATCACCTCGAATATGACCTGAGGGTTCCCGGCCATCCCGCGCTTTCGTTGGGTGGCACGCTCAACAGCACGCCGCTGCTCGCAAGCGGCCTCGATTATGCCCATTCCGTTGGCCTCTCGGGTGATGGGCAGACGCTCAGCATGGTCGATGACGGGCCGTTCCTCGGGCACCAGCAGTTCGACGGCGCGGTGATCCTTTCTGACGGCTCGCAGTCCACCGGGTCGCACGGGACGGCGGTGGCCTCGATCCTTGTGGGCAACGGCATCGCTGTGACGGGTGGCTATGCGCCACGGGCGCGGCTGCACACGGGAGTCATGCGCTATTCGGAAGCGACCGACTGGCTCCAACTCGGCCGCAACATGCGCGAAGCCGCGGTGCATGGCGCGGTCGCGGTCAACAACAGCTGGACACTTGTCTCGGGCACATTCTTCCGCACCTGGACGATCACCCTCGCGGGGACCGATCCGGCCGCCCGGTTCGGTCCCGGCACGTCGGGCGCGACCTATCTGTCGGACACGCGCGCCTATCTGGCGGATGGCGTCGTGGTCTTTGCCCTCCAGAATGACTACGGGGCGACGAGCGCGAGCCTGATGGCCGCGCTGCCCTCTGCCTTTCCGGACCTCGAACCCGGGTGGCTAGCGGTCCTCAACGCCGTGCCCACCATCGAGGAGGGTGCCATCACCGCCGCAACCCGCATTTCCGCCCCCTGCCTCGAAACCGCCGCCTATTGCGTGGCGGCGGACGGGCAGATCATGGCGGCGACCGATTCCGGTCCGGGGATCTATGCACTCACCTCCGGGGCATCGATGGCGGCACCGCAGGTGGCAGGGGCGCTGGCTCTGCTGGCCGAAGCCTTTCCAGACCTGACGCCGCACCAGTTGCGCGACCGGCTTCTGGCCACCGCGGACAACGGCTTTCTCACTCCTGGCCAGATCACCGGCACGCGTGTCTTCGCCGCCGGGGTCGAGCACGACTATTCGGTCGAGTTCGGCCACGGATTCATAGATCTGCGCGCGGCACTACTGCCCATCGGGGCGACGACGATCCCGCTCGCCTCGGGCCAGCGCGTGCCGTTGGCCGCCGCGGCGATCGATGCCGGTGTCCTCGCGCCGGGGATTGCGGCTGCGCTCGCCGCGGCACCGGCGGTCGCTTCCGACGGCCTGGGCGGCAGCTTCCGCGTCGATGCCGCGCGGCTCGTGCTTGCCGCTCCGACCGCCGGCGCGACCGGGTTGGCCGCGCGCCGCCTCGCCGCGGGTGGTGCCGCGCTGCCCGAGGCCGGGGCACGTGATCTGGCAGGCGTCCGCGCCCTCCCGCTCTCGGCGGGCGACGGGGTTCAGGTTGCGCTGCTCGTGCCCGACGGGCGCGGGCAGGGGCCTGCTGGCCTTGCCCTTGGGCTTGGCCCTGGCGGCGCGGGCAGGGGCGTGTCCGCGGGGATCGATCTGCTCGCGGGTCCGGGCGCGGTTCTGGGCCTCGGCCGCGCGGATGCCGAGCGTGTGCAGGGCGGCCTTGTCGCGGCGCGCCTCGCTGCCGTGCTTCCGCTTGGGGGCTGGACGCTCGAGGCCGAGGGCGAGGCTGGCGTTGCCTCGGGCGGCGGCGCGGGGCTGATCGCGCGCGTGCCCGGCCTTGGCTTTGACAGGATACGCCTTGGCCTCGCACGGCCCGACAGCCTCGTCGCGGGCGATCGGCTTGGCCTGTTCGTGCGCCGCCCCCTTGCCGCAACCTCGGGCACGGCCGAAATCGCGCTGCCGCTTGCATCCCCCGAGCGGGGTGCGATCTCCGCGCGGATTGATGCTCCGCTTGCCGATCCGGACCGTGCCCTCGATGTCGGTGTCGAATATGCCCGCCCCTTTGCCGGGGTGCGCGGGCGCGTTTCGGCGGGGCTGGTCCATGCCGGAGGGGAGCGCAGGTCGGGTCTGGGCGCCGTGGCCGGACTTCGCCTTGACTTCTGAGTGCCGCGGCCGCATCCGCTGGGCAACCATGCGAGGATGCCTCGTCGCGCGATCTCTGCGCCGCGGGTGGGCGTTGCGAATGTGGCAGTAGCGTGAAGGAGGGCGACATGGGTCCGGGGGATATCATCGGGATGAACGCGGTCTGGCTGGTGCTTGCGGCACTGATCCTCTTCGTCGTCTGGCTCGCCGTGCGGATCGTGCCGCAGAGCCAGAAGCATGTGGTGGAGCGTTTCGGGCGGCTGCACGCGGTGCTCGGCCCCGGGATCAACATCATCGTGCCCTTCCTCGACCGGATCGCGCATGAGATCTCGATCCTCGAGCGGCAACTGCCCAATGCGCTGCAGGATGCCATCACGGCCGACAACGTGCTCGTGAAGGTCGAGACCTCGGTCTTCTACCGCATCATCGAGCCCGAGAAGACCGTCTATCGCATCCGCGATGTCGACGGGGCCATCGCGACCACGGTCGCGGGCATCGTGCGCAGCGAGATCGGCAAGATGGAGCTCGACCAGGTGCAGTCCAACCGCGCCGACCTCATCGCCAAGGTGCGCGAGCAGGTCGCGGCGATGGTGGATGACTGGGGGATCGAGGTGACGCGCGCCGAAGTGCTCGATGTCAACCTCGACGAGGCGACGCGCGCCGCGATGCTCCAGCAGCTCAACGCCGAACGGGCGCGGCGGGCGCTCGTGACCGAGGCCGAGGGCAAGCGCCGCGCGGTCGAACTTGCCGCCGACGGTGAGCTCTACGCCGCCGAGCAGCAGGCCAAGGCCAAGCGCGTTCTGGCCGAGGCCGAGGCCTATGCGACCTCGGCCATCGCCGAGGCGATCAAGGAGAACGGGCTCGAGGCGGCGCAGTATCAGGTCGCGCTGAAGCAGGTCGAGGCGCTGACGGCCGTGGGGCAGGGGGCGGGCAAGCAGATGATCCTCCTCCCGGCGGCGGCGCTCGACGCCTTCACCAATGCCTTCTCCCTCCTCAAGGCGCGGCCGTGATGCTCTGGGCGCAATGGTGGGTCTGGGCGGTGGCGGGGCTCGTGCTCGGCCTCCTCGAGGTTGCGCTGCCCGGGCAGATCCTGCTCGGCTTCGGGATCGGCGCGCTTGCGACGGCGGCGGTCGTGTTCGTGGCCGGGCCCGAGGCGGTGCCGGGCCTGCCCGTGCTGCTCGTGATCTTCGCGGCGGCCTCGGGGCTCGCGTGGATCGTGCTGCGGCGCGCCTTCGCCGCCCGCCGCGGGCAGGTGAAGATCTGGGAACGCGACATCAACGACAACTGACGCACGCGCCCGATTGCGACGGCGGGCGGGGGGGTGGTATGCGGGGATGAATGTCCGCGAGGTGCCGCCCGTGCTCCAGTCCTTCGATGTCACCGCCACGCCCGAACAGGGGCCGCCGAGGCTCGCCGCGCTGCGGGCGGCGATGGCGGCCGAGGGGGTGCAGGGCTTCATCGTGCCGCGCGCGGATGCCCATCAGGGCGAGTATGTCGCGGCCTCGGACGAGCGGCTCGGCTGGCTCACGGGGTTCACCGGCTCGGCGGGGTTCTGCGTCGTGCTGCCGGGCGCGGCCGGGGTGTTCGTCGACGGGCGCTATCGCGTGCAGGTGCGCGCGCAGGTGGACCTGCGCGCCTTCACCCCGCTCGACTACCCCGAGACCAAGGCCGGCCCCTGGATCGCGGCCAATCTGGCCGAGGGGGTGGTGGGCTATGACCCCTGGCTGCACACCCCCGAGGAGATCGCGGCGATCGAGGCCGCACTCGCCGGCAAGGGGGCAAGCCTGCGGCCCGTCGCGAACCTCGTCGACCGGGTCTGGACCGACCGCCCGGTGCCGCCGCAGGGTGCCGCGATGATCCACGATCTGGCACTTGCGGGCGAGACGGCCGAGGCCAAGCGCGCGCGTCTGGCCGAGGGGCTGCGCGCGGCGGGGCAGCGGGCGGCCGTCATCACGCTGCCCGACAGCCTGTGCTGGCTTCTGAACATCCGGGGCGCGGATGTGCCGCGCAACCCCGTGCTGCACGGCTTCGCGATCCTGCACGACGATGGGCGCGTGGATCTTTTCGCCGAGCCCGCGAAGTTCGACGCCGCCTTGCGCGCCCATCTCGGCAACGGGGTCGCGCTGCACCCGCCCGCGGGCTTCGTCGGCGCCCTCGGCGCGCTTGGCGGCGCGGTGCGAGTCGATCGCGCGACCGCGCCGGTCGCGGTCGTTCATGCGCTCGGGGCGGCGACAGTCGCCTGGGGGGATGATCCCTGCCGCCTGCCCAAGGCCTGCAAGACCGAGGCCGAGATCGCGGGCACGCGCGCGGCGCATCTGCGTGACGGCGCGGCGGTGTGCGCGTTCCTCGCCTGGATGGCGGGGCGCGCGGCCGAGGTGCTGGGCGGCGCCGTCCTGACCGAGATCGACGTGGTGCGGGGCCTCGAGGGCTTTCGCGTCGCGACGGGCGCCCTGCATGACCTGAGCTTCGAGACGATCTGCGGGGCGGGCCCGAACGGGGCCATCATGCACTATCGCGTGACCGAGGCCACCAACCGCCGCATCCTGCCCGGCGATCTGATCGTGGTCGATTCGGGCGGGCAGTATCGCGACGGCACGACCGACATCACCCGCACCCTCGTCGTCGGCACGCCCGCGCCCGAGGCGGTGGCGGCCTTTACCCGCGTCCTGCAGGGGATGATCGCGATCTCGCGCCTGCGCTGGCCCGACAAGGGGCTCGCGGGGCGCGATCTCGATGCGATCGCGCGCTATCCGCTCTGGCTCGCCGGGCAGGACTACGACCACGGCACCGGGCACGGGGTGGGGGTGTTCCTGTCGGTGCACGAGGGGCCGCAGCGCCTGTCGCGCATCTCCGAGGTGCCGCTGCGCCCGGGGATGATGCTGTCGAACGAGCCGGGCTACTACCGCGAGGGCGCCTTTGGCATTCGGATCGAGAACCTCGTCGCGGTCATCCGCGCCCCGGAAGTCGCGGGCGGTGACGCGCGCCCGATGCTCGCCTTCGAGACGCTGACCTGGGCGCCCATCGAGCGGCGGCTGATCCTGCCCGCGATGCTCTCACCCGGCGAGCGCGCCTGGCTCGATGCCTATCATGCCGAGGTCGAGGCCCGGATCGGGCCGCGCCTCTCGGCCCCCGCGCGCGCCTGGCTCGCGCGCGCCTGCGCCCCGATCTGAACCGACACCCGAGGGAGGAGAGCATGGACGACCATATCCGCACCTATCGCAACCCCGGCACCTGGGTCGTGCGGGTGGGCGACGCCGTCATCGCCGAGACGCGCGCGGCGATCGAACTGCATGAAGGCACCCGCCCGCCCGTGATCTATTTCCCCCGCGCCGATGTCGCGATGGCGATGCTCGAACCGAGCGCCACGCGCACGACCTGCCGCCACAAGGGCGAGGCGAGCTATTTCTCGATCGTGACCAAAAGCGCGACCCTGCCCGACGCGGTCTGGAGCTACGAGACGCCCAAGGCAGGGCTTGATGCGATCGCGGGGCATCTCGCCTTCTATCCCGACAGGGTAACGATCGAACGGATGTGAACCGAGGGCAGAGGGGGCGCGGATGGGATGGCTCGCGGATGAATCGGGGCTCGGCAAGCGGGCGGCGAATTTCGTGCCGCTCACGCCCCTGTCGTTCCTTCAGCGCGCGGCGGATGTGTTCCCCGACCGCGAGGCGGTGGTCTATGGCGATGTCCGGCGCAGCTATGCCGACTATCACGCCCGGGTGAGCCGCCTTGCCGGCGCCCTTTCCGCCGCGGGGATCGTGCCGGGCGATGTGGTGGCGACGATCCTGCCCAACATCCCCGCGCAGGCTGAGGCGCATTTCGGCGTGCCGGCGGCGGGCGCGATCCTCAACACCGTCAACACCCGGCTCGATGCGGGCACGATCGCCTATATCCTCGGCCACGGCGGGGCGAAGATCGTGCTGTGCGACACGGCCTTCCTGCCCGTGCTCGACCAGGCGCTCGCCCTCGACCCCGCGCTTGCGCCACGCATCATCGAGGTGCCCGACCCGGTCGCGGGGCTCGCGCCCTCGGGCCGGCACATGGTCTATGAGGATTTCATCGCCACCGGCGCGCCGGACCACCCCTGGACCATGCCCGGGGATGAGTGGGAGAGCCTCGCGCTCAACTATACCTCGGGCACGACGGGGCGGCCCAAGGGCGTCGTCTATCATCACCGCGGCGCCTATCTGATCGCGATGGGCACGGTCGTCAGCTGGCGGCTCACGCTCTTTCCCCGCTATCTCGCGATCGTGCCGCTCTTTCACTGCAACGGCTGGTGCCACACCTGGATGCTGCCGATGCTGGGCGGAACGCTCGTGTGCTGCCGGGACATCACCGCGCGCGCGATCTATGCCGCCATCGCGGATGAGCGCGTCACCCATTTCGGCGGCGCGCCGATCGTGCTCGGCCTCATCGTCAATGCCCGCGCCGAGGACCGGCGGGAATTTTCGCACACGGTCGAGGTCTTCACCGCCGGCGCCCCGCCGCCGGCTGCGATCCTCGGCGCGATCGAGCCGCTCGGCTTCAACGTCACGCAGGTCTACGGGCTGACCGAGACCTTCGGCCATGTCACCGAATGCCTCTGGCGGGCCGAGAAGTGGGACGACCTCGAACCCGACGCGCGCGCCGCGATCAAGGCGCGTACCGGCGTCGCGATCCCGATCATGGAGGAGGTCACGGTCGTCGACCCGGCCGGCGCCCCCGTGCCGCGCGACGGCGCGTCGCTGGGAGAGATCGTGCATCGCGGCAACGCGGTGATGAAGGGCTATTACCGCGACCCGGCCGCGACCGAGGCCGCCTTTGCCGGCGGCTGGTTCCATTCGGGCGACATCGCCTTTCGCCACCCCGACGGCTACATCAAGATCGCCGACCGCGCCAAGGACATCATCATCTCGGGCGGCGAGAACATCAGCTCGGTCGAGGTCGAGGGTGTGCTCGCGCATCATCCGGCGGTGGCGCTTGTCGCCGTCGTCGCCATGGCCGACGAGAAATGGGGCGAGGTGCCCTGCGCCTTCGTCGAGACGAAGCCCGGCGCCGAGGTGACGGAGGCCGACCTCATCGCCTTTGCGCGCGCGCGCATCGCGGGCTTCAAGACGCCCAAGCGCGTGGTGTTCGGCGAGTTGCCCAAGACCTCGACCGGCAAGGTGCAGAAGTTCGAACTGCGCGCCCGCACCCGCGCGCTTGCGGCCGATCCGGGCTGAGGCAGCGGGGCTCGGGGGCGGCATGCAGATCGTCCTGCACATCGGCGCCCACGCCACGAACGAAGAGGCGCTCCTGCGGGGGCTGCTGGCCAATCATGACCGGCTGCATGGCTGCGGCGTCGCGGTGCCGGGGCCCGCGCGCTATCGCGACCTCTTGCGCGACGTCATCGCGCGGCTCGAGGGGGCGGAGGCTGCCGAGGGCAGCGGCGATCTGATCCTCGATGAGGTCGGGGTCGCCCCCGAGACGGACCGCGTGATCCTGTCCTATCCGCACGCGATGGGCTTTCCGGTTGGCGCGGTCGGGCGCGACATGCTCTATCCCTCGGCCACCCGTCGGATCGGGGCGCTGCTGCGGCTCTTCGAGGGGCATGAGGTGACGCTCGCCCTCGGCCTGCGCAGCCCCGTGACATGGCTGCCTGACATCTTCGCGCGCCAGAACGCCAAGACCGAGGCCGAGTTCTTCGCCAGGGTCGATCTGCACGCGCTGCGCTGGTCGCATCTGGTCACCCGCCTTGCCGACCTGCGCCCAACCGGCGGGATGATCGTCTGGTCGGACGAAGGCGCCCCGCTCGGCTGGCCCGCGATCCTGCGCGCCCTTGCCGGAGTCGGCTGGGACGTTCCGCTGGCCGAGACCGACGCCATCGCGCGCAGCCTGCTGTCCGAGGAGGCGGGGCGCGCGCTGGCGCTGCGCCTTGCGCAATTCGATCCGCCCGACGCCCGAAGCTGGGCCGCCCTCGTCGCCGACCACCTGCGCGATCACGCCGACCCCGCGCTCGCCGAGGTCGAGATCACCCTCGCCGGCTGGACGCAGGCGCTGGTCGATGGCCTCGGCACGCGCTACGACGCCGACCTCGCCCGCCTCGCGGGCCTGCCCGTGGTCACTTGGCTCGGCTGAAGCCGGGGAATTGGGGCTTGCGAGGCGCTGCGGCCTTGGCTACACAGCGCGCCGTTGGGGCGTCGCCAAGCGGTAAGGCAGCGGTTTTTGGTACCGCCATTCCCAGGTTCGAATCCTGGCGCCCCAGCCATCTCCCTGTCTCCCCGCGTTCCAGATAACCCGACTGCGCTTTACCTCGCGCACCGACTGGGCTATCGATCTACGTAGGCCCGAGTGGTGGAATGGTAGACGCAGGGGACTCAAAATCCTCCGCCGCAAGGCATGCGAGTTCGAGTCTCGCCTCGGGCACCACAGTGACAGGGTCGGATTGGGCAGAGACGCCCCAAAGACACCGGAGCGGCCTCCGGGTTCAGGTTTTTTCAGCTCTTGCAACTCTCGTTATGATATCCCATGCCTGAGCATCCTCGGAAGGAAGCCGGCCATGATGAAGATGCTGATCCGCGCGTGTCTGACCTCTCTTGCACTGGCGCTGCCAGTTCAGCTTCATGCGGGGTGGGACGGCATCTATGCCGGCCTCAACCTCGGCCGGGTGAGTGCGACCTACGCGACCGACTATGAGCATGTTCACATCGGAGACTGCATCAACCTCAATTTCGGCGCCGAATGGCCGGGCGAGGGGTGCGAGGGCAATCAGGATTACGCAACATCGCAGGGCGGCACGTCCGCTGCCCGCACGATCGGGCTGAGTATCGAGCGCCTGTACGAGTCGGGCGGGCGCGTAATGGGCTGGCAGGCGAACCTCGAGAGTGCCGAGGATCCGGGCTTGGCCATTTCTCAGGTCATCTCGACAACCTGGGGCGACAAGCTCGATTTTTCCGTCTCATCGCGCGGATCGCTCGACCTGCGCTTCGTCTACGGCATCCCGAATGGTGATCTGCTGCCCTACGTCTCGGTCGGTGCGGGGGTCGAACGGGTTTCGATCAGCTTCTCGCAGGACCAGCCCGGCTACGATGTTCCCGCGACGGGCAGCACCGAGGATTGGACCCAGCGCCTGGTTCTGGGCGTCGGCTTCAAGCGCGATCTGGGGCAGGGCTGGGTGCTTGGCACGGAACTGAGCGTCAGCCGCTCCGGCCCGGCCCATCTTGCGGCCGAGGGCGGCATTTACAGCTATGGCCTGCGCTATCCCGATACCGAGATCAACAGCACGATCGAGGCGACCGCGCTCCGCATCGGGTTGAGCCGGCGATTCTGAGCGCCCCGCGTCCGCGACTGGTGCGGCGGGGGCCCCTCTGCTAGGGTCGCCCCATGGGTGAGGGTCCGATCAGCAGGCGCGCCGTCACGGCCGGTCTTGCGGCAACGCTCGGTTTCGGGCCCGTCGCGGCGACTGCCGCGACGCCCGAGGTCTTCGATGCGCGCTGGCGGCACCTGACCTTTCGCCGCATCCCCCCGACCGGGTTCCGTCCCGAGGGCACGCGGCTCATCGTCCGGTCCGAGTGGGGCGCGTCGGTCTTCTGGCGCGTGCTGGCCGAGGGCGAGCGGGGATTGCTGAGGGCATCGTGGCGCTGGTCGGTCGCGCGCTCGGTGCCGGCGACGGATCTGGCGCGCCGCGGCGGGGATGATCGCAACCTCGCGCTCTACTGGGTCTTTCTCGATCCGCGCGCGGCCGAACGGGTGGGCGCGGATGCCGATATCGCGGATCTGCTCGGCCGGCGCGGCGCGCGCATCGTGATCCATGTCTGGGGCGGGGATGCGCCGCGCGGGACGGTGTCGGCCAACCCGTGGTTTCGCGGCCGGGGCGCCAATCTGGCCCTGCGCGAGGCCGGCACCGGCGATCATGCCGAGACGGTCGATCTGGCCGCCGACCACCAACGCGCCTTCGGCGCGGCGCCGGGCGTTCCGGTGGGCCTTGCGGTGTCGGCCGATGGCGATGATACCGCGAGCGACATCGAGGCGGTGCTCGAGGATCTGAGGCTGGGATAGGGGGCAGGCATGGCGGATGGGGCGCTCTGGTCGCTGACGGCGACCGAGGTTCGGGCGGGGATCGCGGCGGGGCGGTTTTCCGCGCGCGAGGTCACGCGGGCGACGCTCGCGCGGATGGATGCGGTCAACGGCGCGATCAACGCCGTCGTCGCGCGCTGCGACGCCGAGGCGCTGGCGGCGGCCGATGCGGTCGATGCCGCGCGCGCCCGGGGCGAGGATTCGGGGCCGATGGCGGGGGTGCCCGTGACGGTCAAGGTCAACATCGACCAGAAGGGGCATGCGACCACGAACGGGCTGCGGCTGCAGCGCGATCTGGTCGCGGCCGAGGACAGCCCGGTGGCGGCGAACCTGCGCCGGGCGGGGGCGGTGATCGTGGGGCGGACGAACACGCCCGCCTTCAGCCTGCGCTGGTTCACCCGCAACAGCCTGCACGGCGCGACGCGCAACCCGCTCAATCCCCGGCTGACGCCCGGCGGCTCTTCGGGCGGGGCGGCGGCGGCCTGCGCGGCGGGGATCGGGCCGGTCGCGCATGGCACCGACATCGCGGGCTCGATCCGCTATCCGGCCCATGCCTGCGGCATCCACGGGCTGCGGCCCTCGCTCGGCCGGGTGGCGGGCTACAACCCCTCGGGGCCCGACCGGCTGATCGGGGCGCAACTGATGGCCGTGGGCGGGCCGATCGCGCGCTCGATCCCCGATCTGCGCCTCGCGCTCGAGGTCATGGCGCTGCGCGACCCGCGCGACCCGTGGTGGGAGCCCGTGCCGCTCGCGGGCCCGGCGGTACCGCGCCGCGTCGCGCTCTGCGCCGCACCCGACGGGATGGCGGTCGCGCCCGAGGTCCGGGCGGGCGTGATGGCCGCGGCCCAGCGCCTGGCCGATGCGGGCTATGCGGTCGAGGAGGTGGCGGTGCCGCCCCTGCGCGCGGCGGCCGAATTGCAGCTGCGCCTGTGGCTGGCCGAGATGCGCCGGACCGGGGGCGCCGCGGTCGCGGCCGAGGGCGACCCGGATGCGGCCTTCGTCTATGCGGGCCTTGCGCGCCATTGCCCCGAGACCGACCTCGCGGGCTTCATGGACACGCTGCAGGCGCGCGCGGGGCTCGTGCGGGCGTGGCGGGTCTTTTTCGACCGCTGGCCGATCCTGCTCTGCCCCGTCTCGGGGCTGCCGCCCTTTGCCGACCACCGCGATGTCGCCTCGGAGGCCGATTTCGATACGGTGCTGGCCGCGCAACTGCCGATGGTCGGGCTCCCCTTCATGGGGCTGCCGGGGCTGTCGGTGACGACGGGGACGGTTGCCGAGGCGGGCGGGGGCAGGGTGCCCGTCGGGGTCCAGCTTGTCGCCGACCGTTTCCGCGAGGATCTCCTGCTCGAGGCGGGCGCGGTGCTCGCGGGCACGGTCGCGCCGGTGACGCCCGCCTGATCGGCCCTCAGGCCGGGTCGAGGCGATAGCCCTCGCCCCGGACGGTGTGCAACAGGCGCGGTGCGCGCGGATCGTCACCGAGCTTGCGGCGCAGGCGCGTGATCTGGACATCGACCGCGCGCTCGGACGCCCCTGCACCGCCCGCCGACCCGAGCAGCGCCACGAGTTCGGCGCGCGGCACGCAGCGTCCGGGCGCGGCGGCAAAGGCACGCATCAGCGCCGCTTCGGTCTGGGTCAACCGGACGCTCTCCGTGCCGCGGCGCAATTCCGCCCGCGCGACATCCCACACGAGGCCGCCGAGAGGCAGCAGCGCCGGGGGAGGCGCGGGCTCGGGCGCCCCCCGCCGCAGCACCGCCCCGATCCGCAACACAAGCTCGCGCGGGTCGAAGGGCTTTACGACGTAATCGTCTGCGCCGGCCTCGAACCCTTCGATGCGCTGGCCCGCCTCGCCGCGCGCCGTCAGCAAGATCACCGGGGTCGCGCGCATCTGCCGGATGGCGCGCGCAAGGCTCAGGCCGTCCTCGCCCGGCATCATCACATCGAGGATCACGAGGTCGAATACGAGGCCCCCGAGAAGGGCGCGCGCGCGCGCCGCATCGGCCGCTACGCTGACAAGAAAGCCCTGTCGGATCAAATATTTCTGCAAGAGCGCCCGGATCCGCGCATCGTCATCGACGATGAGCAGGTGCGGCCCCGGTGCAGTCATGGCGCACCATCGCGCCGCCGCCCCTCGAACTGGGCGCGCTGTTCGGGATCCATCATCGCCTCGAGCACCTGCCGAAAGCCCGCCACCGCCGCAGGCCCCGCTGCGCGATAAGCCGCGCGCATCCGCGCACGCTGGGCGTCCGACAACTCGCGTTCGAGCGCAGACCCCGCCGCAGTCAGGTGCAGGTGCCGCTCGCGCCGGTCCTCGCGGCCGACGCGCGCCTCGACGAGGCCATCGGCCACGAGCGTGCGCAGCACCCGGTTCAGCGACTGCTTGGTGACGCCGAGGATGTCGATCAGATTCGTGACCGTGGTGCCGGGGCTGCGGCCGATGAAGTGGATGGCGCGGTGGTGCGCGCGCCCGTAGCCGCGCGCCCCGAGGATGCGGTCGGGGTCGGCGGTGAAGCCGCGATAGGCGAAGAACATCGCCTCGATCCCCCGGCGGAGCTGGTCGTCGGTGAGGAAGAGAAGCCCCTCTCCCCCCGTCGCTGCCTGCCCCGCCTTCGCCATCGCCACCCCTCCGGGACCCATCGTCAGGGGGCGAATTTATGTCAGCCTTATTGACTTTCCAAGGCCTGATTGCTACCCCGGGAACCTATCGGCGCAAGAATCCGTCCACTCCGGACCTATTCGGCGCAACATTCGCAAAGAGGACGGGGGAAGCCATGGCTGGCGCCTATGACGATCGCGACGGGAAGATCTGGATGGACGGCACGCTCGTCGACTGGCGCGACGCCAAGGTGCATGTGCTGACCCATGCGCTGCATTACGCCTCGTCGGTGTTCGAGGGCGAGCGCGCCTATGGCGGGCGCATCTTCAAGAGCCGCGAGCATTCCGAACGCCTGCTGCGCTCGGGCGAGCTTCTCGACATGCAGATCCCCTGGACGGTCGACCAGATCGAGGCCGCCAAGGCCGAGGTGCTCGCGGCCAACAACCTCAAGGACGCCTATGTGCGCGCGCTCGCCTGGCGCGGGTCGGGCGAGGACATGGGCGTGGCCGCGCGGCGCAACCCGGTGCGCATGGCGATCGCGGTCTGGGAATGGGGCGCCTATTACGGCGCGGCCAAGATGCAGGGCGCGAAGCTCGACATCTCGAAGTGGAAGCGCCCCTCGCCCGACACCATCCCCTCGGCCGCGAAGGCCGCGGGCCTCTACATGATCTGCACGATGTCGAAGCATGCCGCCGAGGCCAAGGGCTGCTCGGATGCGATGATGTTCGACTATCGCGGCTATGTCGCCGAGGCGACCGGGGCCAACATCTTCTTCGTCAAGGACGGCGAGGTGCACACGCCGCTGCCCGACTGCATCCTGAACGGCCTGACGCGCCAGACCGTGATCGGGATGCTGCGCGGCATGGGCGTCACCGTCCACGAACGCCACATCCTGCCCGAGGAACTCGAGGGCTTCCAGCAGTGCTGGCTGACGGGCACGGCGGCCGAGATCACGCCCGTGGGCCAGATCGGCGACTGGCACTTCCAGGTCGGGCAGATGACGCGCGACGTGGCCGCGGCCTACGAGAAACTCGTGCGCGCCTGATCGCGCACGAGCGCCGCGAGGCCCTCGCGATAGGTGGGGTAGGTCAGCGCGACGCCGAGCTCATGCCGCAGCCGCGCGTTCGAGACGCGCTTCGAATCGGCATAGAACGCGCGCGCCATGGCCGAGAGGGGGGCCCCCTCGAAGGGCTCGGTCGGGGGAGGCGGGACGCCCAGCAGGCGCGCCCCCTCATCCACGACATCCTCGGGCGGGCAGGGCAGATCGTCGGCGAGGTTGTAGATCCGCCCCGGCCGGGGTGCGGCAAGCGATGCCGCCACCGCCGCGGCGATGTCCGCGACGTGGATGCGCGAAAAGATCTGCCCGGGCTTGACGATGCGCCGCTGCGTGCCGGCCCGCAGCGCGCCGATCGTGCTGCGCCCCGGCCCGTAGATGCCCGCGAGCCGGAAGACATGCGCGCCGAGCGCCTGCCAGCGCGCTTCGGCCGCAAGGCGCGCGCGGGCGCGCGGGTTGGCCGGGCTGCAGGGCGTTTCCTCGTTCACCCAGGCGCCGCCATGGTCGCCATAGACCCCGGTCGTCGAGAAATAGCCGATCCAGGGCGCGCCCGCGGCCGCGATGTCCGGGCCGAAGGCCGCGAGCACCGGATCGCCCGCCGCATCGGGCGGCACCGACGACAGGATCGCCGCCCCCCTGATCGCGGCCGCGACCTGCCCCGCGCCGTCGCCGGGCCACAGGATCGGCGCGAAGCCCTGCGCGGCCAATGCGGCCGCCCGGGCGCGGTCGCGCGTCGTGCCCCCGACCTGCCAGCCGCGCGCCATGAGGTCGCGGCCGAGCGTCTCGGCGCTGTAGCCCAGTCCGAAGCAGAAGAGCCTGTCCATGGCGCCCATTCCACCCCCGCCGCCGCCGCGTGTCAACGCGTCGCTTGTGCCGCGCGCGCCAAGCTGCGACGGTTGGCCATTGACCGAAGGGGGATGCGAGACGCATGACTGCCGCCAGCCAGCCGCCCGGAATGCACCCCGAGACGCCCCCCGCGACCCCCCCGTTTGAGCCCGAGCAGAGCTTTGCCTCGGGCGCCGAGGCGGTGGCCGAGCTGGCGCGGCGCTACGATGGCGCGACCGCCTTTCTGCGCGCGGCCTTCGCGCGTGCCCTGACCGAGGGGCGCCCGCCCGGGCGGGTGCGCGCCTTCTATCCCGAGATCGAGACCCAGATCGCGCGCGGCGACAAGAGCGACAGCCGGCTGTCGTTCGGCTACGTCGCCGAGCCCGGCGTCTATGCCACGACCGTCACGCGGCCCGACCTCTTTGCCGACTATCTGACGGCGCAGATCGACCTCGTGATCCGCAACCACGGCGTGCCGGTGCGGGTGCGCACCTCGGCCACGCCCATTCCGCTGCATTTCGCGGGCGGCGCCACCCCCCTTGCCGTGCCCGACCACGGCCGGCTCGATTTCGCGCTGCGCGACGTCTTCGACGTCCCCGACCTCTCGACCACGCATGATGACATCGTGAACGGGATGCGCCCGATCGCCCCGGGCGAAACGCGCCCCCTCGCGCCCTTCTCGGCCCAGCGGATCGACTATTCGCTCGCCCGGCTGGAGCATTACACCGCGACGCGGCCCGAGCATTTCCAGAACTTCGTGCTCTTCACCAACTACCAGTTCTATGTCGATGCCTTCGAGGCCTATGCCCGCCGCGCGCTCGCGGATCCGGCCTCGGGCTATCGGGGCTTCGTCGGGCCGGGCAGCGGGGTGCTGACCGATCCGGCGGCGCCCTTGCCCCTGCCCGCGCGGATGCCGCAGATGCCCGCCTATCACCTGCTGCGCCCCGGCCACGCGGGCGTCAGCCTCGTCAACATCGGGGTCGGGCCCTCGAACGCCAAGACAGCGACCGACCACATCGCGGTGCTGCGCCCGCATGCGTGGCTGATGGTCGGGCATTGCGCGGGGCTGCGCAATTCCCAGAGCCTCGGCGATTATGTCCTCGCGCACGCCTATCTGCGCGAGGATCACGTCCTCGATGAGGATCTGCCCGTCTGGGTGCCGATCCCGGCGCTGGCCGAGATCCAGATCGCGCTCGAACAGGCGGTGGCCGAGGTGACGCAGCTTCAGGGCTACGATCTCAAGCGGATCATGCGCACGGGCACGGTCGCGACCATCGACAACCGCAACTGGGAACTGCGCGACCAGTCGGGCCCCGTCGCGCGGCTGAGCCAGTCGCGCGCCATCGCGCTCGACATGGAAAGCGCCACCGTCGCGGCCAACGGGTTCCGCTTCCGCGTGCCCTACGGGACGCTGCTCTGCGTCTCGGACAAGCCCCTGCACGGTGAGCTGAAATTGCCCGGCATGGCGAGCGATTTCTATCGCGCGCAGGTCGCGCGCCACCTCGAGATCGGGATCCGCGCGATGGAACGGCTGCGCGAGATGCCGCTCGAGCGGATCCATTCGCGCAAGCTGCGCAGCTTCGACGAGACGGCGTTTCTCTGAGCCGGCCGCGTGTAACCGGATCGATTGCGCGTTTCGAGGCAATGCGCCCTTGATCTGGAGGGGCAATCCCGTGTAGCCCCCCGTGACGCCCGTTTACGGGGCATGACAGACCCCGGCGGGGCAAGCAGGAGGAAGGACAGATGTCGAAACCGATGACCAAGACGCAACTGGTGGCCGCGATTGCCGAGGCGATGGGCGGCGACAGGAAGACCGCGGCCGCGGCGCTCGATGCGGTCGTTTCCGTCGTGACGGCTGAGGTAGCCGCTGGCGGTGCCGTGACACTGCCCGGCATCGGCAAGGTCGCCTGCCGCGCCCGCCCCGAGCGGACCGTGCGCAACCCCGCGACCGGCGCCACCATGACGAAGCCTGCCGACAAGCAGGTGAAGTTCACGATCGCGAAGGCGCTGAAGGACAGCGTCAACGCCTGAGCCCATCCCGGGCCGTCCGCCGCCCCGACGGGCGCGGCGGCCCGGGTCATCCTCGGCCGTCAGTCAAGCAGAGCTGGCGTGAGCACGAGGATGGTCGGCCGGCCCGGCAGGTCGTTCAACCCGATCTCGATCGACGGCAAACCCGTCTCGACCACATCGAAATCATCCGCCATGCCGGCAAGGAAGATGCCGAGGGCCTCGTCCGAGAACCAGTGCATCGGGATCACCACCGACGAGCGCAGGCGCGAGACGATCCGCATCATCGTCGGCAGATCGAGCGTATAGCCCCCGTCGACCGGCACCATCACCACATCGAGCCGCCCGATCGCGGCATACTGGGCATCGTCGGGTTCGTGATGCAAATGGCCGAGATGGCCGATGCAGAGGCCCGCGGCCTCGAAGACGAAGATCGAATTCCCGTCCGGCCGCACCCCGCCGCCCGAGCGCACGTCGGTCGGCACGTTGCGCACCCGCATTCCGCCCAGATCGAGATCATGCGCGGCCGCTTGCCCCCCCGTCGCCCAGCCGCGCAGAACATGGGGGATGCGCGGGTCGGGCGTGTCGGTCCAGTGCGTGCGGTGGGCGTTGTTCATCGTCGCGACGTCGGGGACATGATCGCGAGCCCCCAGATAGCCCGCGTAGTCCGTCACGGCCGAGAGGCCGTCGGGCGTCTCGATCAGGAGCATCGCATGGCCGACGAACGAGATGCGCACCCGCCCCTCGGCCGGCGGGGTGCGCGCCGCGGCCGGGATGATGCGCGCAGCCTCGGCGATGGCGTGGCAATGGCTGGGGGGGCGGGTCTCGGCGCCCGCTGCCGGGGTCAGGCAGAGCGCGCAGAGCAGGCCCGCAAGCCAGTGCCGCATCGCTCAGCCCCCCTTCAGGCCCGCGCAGGGGTCGGGGCGCGGCTGCGGATCGGTCACGATCCACAGGTCGAAGGGCGCATCACCCCCCGGATCGGATTCGGTCTGGCCGATCGAGAGCACGCGCACCCCCGGCGCGGCATGGGCGAGTGCCGCCGGAATGCCGCGCGCGCGGTCGGCATGCCCCGTGCCGGTGATGACGACGACCGGCCCGCCCGTCCGCTCCAGCGCCTCGAGCGTCGCGCGCGCCAGGGCGGCATCGCGCAGCCGCTGCGCCGCGACCATGCCGGGCAGCAGCTCCGCCGGCAGCGCGTGGCAATGCGCCTCGGCCTGCAGCGCCTCGCGCGCGGCCTGATCGGCGGGGTCGAGCGGCCGGTCGAGCCCGAAGCGCGCGGCATCCGGGCCGAAGGGGGCCGCCGCCCCCTCGCTGATCGCGCGGCGCACCGTCTCGCGCGGCAGCGCCCCGCCTGCCAGATGCGCCGATGGGGCGGCCGTGAAGATCGGATGGTAGAGCGCGAAATCGGGCCAGCCCGAACCGTCCCATTCGAGCGCCGCGGCAAGGGCGGTTGCATCGGTGCGCGGAACGGCACGCGCGCGGTCGGCCGCGGCCGGGCCGAACATCTCGAAGACGATCGCGGCAGGGCCGATCGCCGCCACCGCGCGCGCCTGATTGGCATGGTGGATCGGGTTGTCGTGCACCTCGCCCAGAATCACGACATCCGCCGCTGGTAGGGAGTCGAGCGCCTCGGCCCCGATCTGGCCTGCCGCTGCCTCGCCCGCGAGCATCACCGCCACCACCATGACGCGGATCATCCCAGGAAGTGGCGCACCTCGGGGGCACGATCCTGCAGCGTCCGGCGCATCTTGGCGAATGCCGCCGCCTCAAGCTGGCGCACGCGTTCCTTCGAGAGGCCGAGTTCCTGCCCGAGGCTCTCAAGCGTGCGGGGCTCTTCGCGCAGTTTGCGCTCGGTCACGATGTAGCGCTCGCGCGCGTTCAGCGCGCGCATCGCGGCGATGAGCCAGCCGCGCAACCGCTCGGCGTCGTGGTCGTGCTCGACCAGATCGGCCGCCTGCGCGCGATCGTCCTCGAGCGCGTCGATCCATTCGCGCCCCTCGTCCTCTGAGGATTGCGTGGCGTTGAGCGAGAAGTCTGACCCGCCAAGCCTGCCCTCCATCATCTCCACATCCGCGATCGAGACGCCGATCTCCTCGGCGACGGCAATCCGTAGACGGGCGGGATCGAGCACCTCGCCACGCTGGCGGGCTTCGCGTTCAAGCTGGGCCTGCACGCGGCGCAGATTGAAAAAGAGCGCCTTCTGGCTCGAGGTCGAGCCGGTACGCACCATCGACCAGTTGCGCATGACATAATCCTGGATCGACGCCTTGATCCACCACACCGCATAGGTCGAAAATCGCACGCCGCGGTCGGGGTCGAACTTGTCCGCGGCCTTCATCAGGCCAAGGCCCGCCTCCTGGATCAGATCGTTCATCGGCGCGCCATAACGGCGGAACTTGGCGGCCATCGCCACCGCAAGGCGCATGTAGGCTGTGATCAACCGGTGGAGGGCTGCCTCGTCGCGCCGGTCGCGCCAGGCGTAGGCGAGACGAAGTTCGGTTTCCGCATCGAGCAATTCGGCCTTCATGGCCTGCCTGGACATGGATTGCCCGGCGTATCCGTCGAGTGCCATCGCGATGTCTCCCTGCCGTCTTTGGCGATGCGGCGTGTTGGAGATAGTACGCCCCATAGGCCAATGCGGATCACTTGAGGGGGCTCGTTTTTCGCAAACTGCGCCCCAAGGCGTTAACCTCGCGTAAACCATCGCCGCCTAGCCAAGACATCAGGTGGGTGCGGGGTGCGGCGGATGATGGCGCGGGCGCAGACGGTGGCCTTCGAGGGGGTCGAGGCACGCCTCGTCGAGGTACAATGCGCGGTCAGCCCCGGCCTGCCCGCATTCGCCGTGGTGGGCCTGCCCGACAAGGCCGTGTCCGAGGCCCGCGACCGGGTGCGCGCGGCGCTCAATGCCCTCGCGATCGCGCTGCCGGCCAAGCGCATCACCGTCAACCTCTCGCCCGCCGACCTGCCCAAGGAGGGGTCGCATTTCGATCTGCCGATCGCGCTCGCGCTCCTCGCCGCAATCGAGATCGTGCCGATGGATGCGGTGGCCGAGGCGGTCGCGCTCGGAGAGCTGTCGCTCGACGGCACGCTCGTGCCGGTCCTCGGGGCGCTGCCCGCGGCGATGGCGGCGGCGCAGGCAGGGATGGGCCTCATCTGTCCGCGGGCCTGCGGGGCCGAGGCCGCCTGGGTCGGCGCCACCGCCGTGATCGCGCCACGAAGCCTTGCTGATGTCATCGCCCATCTGACCGGCCGCGCCGTGATCGCGCCCGCCGCGGCCGGCGAGGTCGCCCCCGCCCCGCCCGGGCGCGATCTGGCCGATGTGAAGGGCCAGGAACGCGCCCGCCGCGCGCTCGAGATCGCGGCGGCGGGGCGGCATCACCTGCTGATGGTGGGCAGCCCCGGGTCGGGGAAATCCATGCTCGCCGCGCGGCTGCCCGGCATCCTGCCCCCCCTCTCGCCCGCCGAGGCGCTCGAGACCTCGATGATCCACTCGCTCGCGGGCCTCATCACCGAAGGGGGCATCAGCCGCGCGCGCCCCTTCCGCGAGCCCCACCACACCGCCTCCATGGCCGCCATCATCGGCGGCGGGCGCAGCGCCAAGCCCGGCGAGGTGTCGCTCGCGCACAATGGCGTGCTCTTTCTCGACGAGCTGCCCGAATTCGCCCGCCCCGTCCTCGAGACCCTGCGCCAGCCGGTCGAGACGGGCGAGGTCGTGGTCGCGCGCGCCAATGCCCATGTGCGCTATCCCTGCCGCTTCCTGCTGGTCGCCGCCGCCAACCCCTGCCGCTGCGGCCATCTGGCCGATGCCGCGCGCGCCTGCGGCCGCGCCCCGAATTGCGGCGAGGATTACATGGGCCGCATCTCGGGCCCGCTGCTCGACCGCTTCGATCTGCGCATCGAGGTGCCGCCCGTCGATTGGCAGGACCTCGCCCTGCCCGCGACGGGCGAGGGGTCGGCCGCGGTCGCCGCGCGCGTCCTCGCCGCGCGCGCCCGCCAGACGCGCCGCTTCGAGGCGCGGACGGGACTGCGCGTCAACGCCGATGCCGAAGGGGCGCTCCTCGAGGAGATCGCCGAACCCGATGCCGAGGGCCGCGAGATGATCGCGCGCGCGGCCGAGCGCTTCGGCCTCACCGCACGGGGCTATCACCGCGTGCTCAGGGTCGCGCGCACCATCGCTGACCTCGATGCGAGCGACGCCGTCCGCCGCGCCCATGTCGCCGAGGCGCTGAGCTTTCGCCTCGGCGCCCTCTCGGCCTGATCCGGCCGCTCGGGCCCCTCAGGCCCGCCGCGCCTCGATCGCCTCCCAGATGCGCGCCGCGGCGTTGATGCCGTCGAAACGCTCGAGTTCCTGGATCCCCGTCGGCGAGGTCACGTTGATCTCGGTGAGCCATCCGCCGATCACGTCGATGCCGACGAAGACCTGCCCGTGCTCGCGCAGCGTCGGCCCGATCGCGGCGC